>Ga0182021_10002328_pt1 | contig 22069 bp, 20 predicted proteins | sample 612E3MmetaG_FD_120493 | JGI IMG/M metagenome (GOLD analysis project Ga0182021, IMG submission 120493) | Permafrost microbial communities from Stordalen Mire, Sweden - 612E3M metaG (Illumina Assembly) | ecosystem: Environmental > Terrestrial > Soil > Wetlands > Permafrost | place: Sweden... | reverse complement strand
GTAAGATTAAGAGGTATTCTAAGTAAATACTTAATTGCCATTTATTGTTTACTTTATTCTGACATTGTGATTGTTGCGGCAGAATTATTGGAGGCATGTTAAACATTGCCCAAAATGCCAAATCTACTATTGCCATCTTTGCTCAATTGAACTAATAAGCAGTCAAAAAAAGTACCCAATTGACTGCCCTATGTGTGGCGGAGAGTTTTCGTAAAGTATGAGCTTTCATAAAACGTGTAAAGATTGCAATACTATTAGAATGAACGCTAAACTTGAGATTAAAAGAGACACATAAGCAATTTTTACAGTTTTGTTAATTGCGAAATTTTGGTTCTATAAATTAGCATTTTCAAGTTGTTGTTTTAATACTTTGATATCAGCTTCAATAAACTTCGTTTCTAATTCCATTTGTTCTTTTAGGAATTGACCCATTACAATGCATTCTTCAAGATACGGTTTTTGGCTTGTTCTAATATAATGTTCAGCGACTATTTTTATGTAATTTATTCCTTCTAAAGCTTTACTTGCAAATAAAATTCCCTTCATTGTTTTTTTCATTTGTTTTAAGTCAAGTTGGTTAGTTGAAAAGAGATTTAAGTCAATTACATCCTTTTTGGAAATACTGGAATGCATCCACTCGTTTTGCAATACAGCCAGAGGGTTTGATACTCGGATATTTTTTGTTCAATTTCTTTGAGTGTAATTAGCCTTTTTGTCAAGACTTCTTTATTGATTTCGGGTTCATCAATTATCTCTCTTGCAAGGTCAACAGCTTGTCCAATATCTGCGAGAGCAGCCTTTACTGGATTTTGCTTGTCTTGGTTGCAAATATTTTCAAGAGCAATCAATAGAGGGTCTTGTTTGTTAGGGTTAGCCATTTCTCGAACAACTTTAAGAAATAATCATATGAAGATTTAAAATTTTGGTAAAATGTTATCTTTTAAATTGTGGCTTGACCTTATTTTGCTAAACGTATAACATTTTCTAAACAATCCAAGAGTTCTTGAGTGTAAGGCTTCATAGAGTCGAGTGGAGAAACTCAAATGAAAAAACTAATTAGTCCTATCGGTGGAACATGCTATTTATCTTTGATTTAAATAGAATACGATAAAACGGTTGATAACTTAATTTTTCGTGTATTCACTTGTAATTTGAGTCTTTTTAGTTGCGTTTGAGTACATTTTCTACTAATTTATCAATGAGTAAATAAAGAAACAAAATACATATTTACTAAGAAACCTTAGAGCTTGGTTGCTGTGAAGAGAATGAAAACAATAGTAATCTGTTTCTCATATCACCACAATAACACTGAGAAAATAGCTTCAATTATCGCAACCACTCTTAATGCAGAAATAAAGAAACCGCTGGAAATTGACCCAAATGATCTGTCCAATTATGACCTTGTTGGTTTCGGTTCTGGGATTTATTTTGGAAAACATCATAAAGTTCTGCTTGACCTTGCTGACAAGCTGCCTCAAGTAACCAACAAGAAAACATTCATATTTTCCACAAGCGGTCGAAAAGACAACATGCCCAAGTTCCACAAGCAGCTTAAGGAAAAACTTCAGTTAAAAGGCTTTGAAATTGTTAGCGAATTTAATTGTGCAGCATTTGACACCTTCGGGCCATTGAAAATAGTTGGAGGCCTAAACAAGGGACACCCCAACGAAGACGACCTAAAACAAGCACAAGTCTTCGCTCAAAGCCTAAATCAACCAGTAATGGCTTAAGAAATTTAGCCCCTTTAACTACTTCTTTTCTTTTATTTCACAGTTCTGCTTAAAAAACGCCATTGTATTGGCAGATAGATCTCGTTCAACCATAAAATTTGGTCCCACCCAACTGTTCACACCCACTTTTACGCCCGGCATAAATAACGACTTAATTCCTGTTTTCACGTTATCGCCGAGAATAGCACCTAGTTTTCGTCTGCCGGTGTCGATAAGTTGATCCTTCACCATCATTTTAATTGTCCCCGTATCAAAGCGGTAATTAGCCATAACCGTACCCGCACCAAGATTACAATGCTCACCAAGAATGCTGTCCCCAACATAAGACAAGTGCCCTACATGCGTATCGTCCATGATAATGCTATTTTTTATTTCACAAGCATTGCCTACACGCACTTTTTTGCCTAAACTTGTGCCCGTGCGGATGAAACAGTTTGGTCCAACGTCGCATTGTTCATCGATAAAACATGGTCCTTCAATATAGGCGCCGGAGCGAATACGGGCTGATTCAGCAACAGAAACTGGTCCGATGAGATGGGCGCCCTGCTCTATTGTCCCTAAAACTTGGGAGTCCATGCGGTTGAGAGCCCAATTGTTAGCCTCAAGCAAATCCCAAGGCCGACCCACGTCAAACCAATCATCTTTTGAGAGCTCAGCAGCCAAAACTGTTTTGCCCTCTTTAGCGAGCAGTGTTACGGCGTCAGTGAGTTCCCATTCGCCTCGGATTGAAGCTTTTGTTTGCTTTATTTTATCAAAAACTTCGGTCGAGAATATGTAGACTCCTGCGTTAGCTAAGTTTGACGGCGCTTTGCCAGTAGCGGGCTTCTCCATGATCCGTTTTACATGTTTTTGCTCATCTAGCTCGATTATTCCGTAGCTTTCAGGCTTATCAACAGGCACGACGCCCATAACTGCAGCAGTTTTTCCACGCTTAAACGATTGAAGTACATTCTTTACTGCATCCTCACCGAACAGTAAATCTCCATAAATAAGAACAAAATTGTCATCCACATAGGGTTCAGCTACGGCAGCTGCGTTTCCTGTACCAAGCACTGCTTTCTGCTCAAGGTAACTGATTTTTAAGCCAAGTTTTTCTCCCTTGCCGAAGTACCCGCGGATTGCATCGCCCATATAATGCGTAACTATTATTGCCTCATCTATCCCCGCGTTTTTTACTGCTTCCAAGCAGAATTGCAGAATGGGTTTTCCAGCCACATTAATTAGATGCTTGGGGCGGGTTGCTGTAATTGGTAAAAGCCTGACGCCTTCGCCAGCCGCTAATAATACTGCCTTCATTTTGTTTCAGCCTCAACTTGCTTTTGTATTAGTACTGTTGCTTTTTCAGTTATATTATTTGCCACTGCCGATGATTCTCCTTCAACAGTTAAGCGGATAAGGGGTTCCGTTCCGGAAGCCCTAACTAGCACCCAACCATGTTTTAGCGCGAGTCGGACGCCGTCAACCGTTGAGAAATCAGTATAATCTGGAAAAGCGGTTTTTAGAGAAACACCGATCTTTGTTACTGCCAAGTATTTACGCTCATTTTTGCAAGAGATGTTTTCACGCCGCGTAATGTATTCAGGAACTGAAGAAATAAACTTGCTTAAACTCTTGTTTTCTTCTTCCAACGCCTTGAGCATTAGTGCCGCAGAAAGTGGTCCGTCTGGGCAATAATGATGTTTTGGATGTACCCATGCGCCACATGGTTCGCCGCCGAAAACTGCCCCTGCCTGTTTGATGGCTTCTGAAACGTAAATGTCCCCTACTTTGGTGCGGATAACCTTGCCGCCTTGTGTGTTTGCCATTGTTTCGACACACATTGAAGCTTCTACATTTGTTACTATTGTCCCACCGCCACTCCGTTTAAGTTCTAAAGCTGCATATGCAGCCAATGAACGATCAAAGTTAACAAAATCCCCTTTTTCATCAACGAAGGCCACTCGGTCACCGTCGCCATCAAACGCGATCCCTGCGTCGGCACCAAGAGTTTTGACAACGTTTGCCAAATCTTTGAGTGATTCAGCGGTCGGCTCAGATTTTCGTGCTGGAAAATGCCCGTCTGGTTGAGCGTTAAGAGCAGTGACTTTGCAACCCATTGTTTTGAGCATTGCGGGAGCAATGTTGTGGGTAGCGCCGCATCCTGGATCGACAACAACATACCAATGCTTACTGAGTGTGACGGCTTTGAGCGCCATTTCCATGTAAATTTGGCTAGCGTCAACCGAGAAGGTTTTGCCAAGGCTGCGCCAATCCGCCAGCGCAAAAGATTCGTCCTTCACAATCTTTTCGACAGCATCTTGGTCGTCGTCTGTGTATGATAGGCTGTCGCCTTTGAAGACTTTTAGTCCGTTATATTGGGGTGGATTATGTGAGGCAGTAAGCATGAATCCCGCGTCTGCTCCCAACTTCATGGTGGCGTAAGCTAAAATGGGTGTGGGAACTATATCGGCTAAAAGAACTTTTGTGCCGCTTGATAGTAGACCAGAAACCAAGGCGTCTTCAAGCATGTAGCCGGAAACTCGAGTGTCTCGGGCTACAACCACTTTTTGGGCTTTTGCGTGTGTAGCCACTGCTAAACCGACCTTAGACGCTAATAACGGTGTTAGGTCAACATTTACTAGGCCTCTAACGCCTGAACTTCCAAACAGTTTAGCCATCCGCGCCGACTCTGCACATATGATTGTTACCTGCATGCTAGAGGCGAGTTGCTTAAAATAATTTGGCTACACACACCAAGCATTATCCTTCAGAAAACTTGAAAGTTTACTCCAAGAAGGATGCTTACCTTCGGGGTCAGAGAGATAGCAGGCGGAAACAGCGTTAGCCAACATTAAACGGCACTCATCTGACAGATCATTTTGGTCGCCTAAGATGTTTCCCGCTGTCCAAGCGTCACCAGCGCCAGTAGCGCGTAAAACATTAATTTTGAATGCAGGAACCATAACCTCGGTTTTGCCCTTCAAAGTAGCGGAAAAAGCTGTGGTATGTAAATCAATTCTCGCGGTCAGGTGCTTTGCTAATACGCGGGCGGCTTCCATTGCTAACTCAGCAAAATCTAAATGCTCCTTTCTTACATTCAAGGATTCATCCAGCAGTGAGGCGTAGATGATTGCTTCATTCTCGTTTAAGCTTAAAATGTCCACTTGGTGGGATTCCAAAACAGTGTTCATCAGCCCAGCGGTTTTGCTTTGGTTAGGCGTTGGGTCTGCTGTGTCATAGTAAGTTTTGCCTTTGCCTTTTGTTTTTGCTAAGCCGAAAACCGCCTGGGCCAACGCCGTACCAAATTTTAATGTTCCAGCCCAATTAAAGAGGCAAGTGTAATCCGCTTTGGCAATCACAGCGAAATCACTTTCATTCAAGTCATTAGGACCAAAATCAGCTAAAGAGCCTAAATCACGGAGCATAACATTTGTTTTCCCGTTTAGGTTTTGGAACTCCAACGCAGTTGTTCTTGAAGCTTTATCATGAATCTTTATGTGCGAAGTATCAAAGGGAATATCCTTGAAGGTGTATTTTATTTGTTGCAACCCATGTTTGCTTGTGCAAACAATCGGCGTAACCTTTGCACTTAAATTGGCTAGGGCGGATGCCACGTTAATGGCGTTTCCTCCGCGGATGTCAGTTTGGGGGATTCCATCGATGCTGCCACCCTTCCGTTTTGCGATACCTGCAATTAACACTGAAAACTCAGCCGGGCTCCAATTCAAATTGATGAGTCTGTCAAGAAAGAAATCAGGCAAAACAACGACGTTACATTCCTTAAAGTTTTTTTCTTGCAGAAAGCTTTTGAGTTCTTTGCACGCCACACTGTTCATGAGAAGACCCTGTAACGTATATTTCCAAAAAGCTAAAATAACCTTTTGATTTTAATGTTTAATTTAATAGTCTTGAAGAGGGGTAGCGGGTATGAAGTTTAAAACTGAGGTTAGCTTATTAATATTGGCAATAGCATTGTTTGCTGTAAGCGCTTTCTTCTATTCTTATCAAACTGGCAACGCGAATTTTAATCTAAATTGGGGGTCTTATCCGTACCAAGGATATGCACTTGCGTTTGTTGGTTTTGGGTCAGTTCTCATGGTGACTGCATCTGTGTCTTATTCAAAACGTACAAAAACATCTTTTAATGAAGCATTTTGTTTTTCAGCTGAGGATGAATCGAACTAGAAACCAAACTACATCGCCGAAAAGTAACGCCACAATTAAACCTAAAGTTATGAATATTAGCATAGGTAAACCAGGCGTTGCCCACACATAAGTATCGATTTTTCCCGCTTGAGCAGCTTCAGATAAGCGTTCAACAATTTTTTCTCGTGCGTCTTCATTTGGAACAATTACCAGTTTTCGCTTCAAAGTATTTTGATCATCATTTTCAATGTCTTCCATTGGGAAAATATGCCATTTCGCTTTCACTTTTGCGATAGCTACTTTATAGCCTGTTATAAGAACAAGTATTTTTTTCCATGCTGATTCATGTTCTAGCGAGCCAGTAAACATTATTTTGCCGTTTTTTTTGTGCCAAACGACATTACGCATCACCATGTATATGCAACTTGCCGCGGCGAACAAAACTGCGTTGCCGAAAATTGTTATCGGAAATATCAACGTTGAGATAGGGGAAAAGCTCCCGAAAAGAGGCGTGAACGTTGTTGGTGCGAAAGGCAAAGCGACGGCGATGCACATGAGGGCTTTTGAGTCAGCGCCACCAAATCCGCCCGAGTAAAACAGTAGAAACGCAAGTCCGATGGTCAAGGCTGCGCTGACGCCGAATAGAAGCAGCATTGAGGAGTCATATAGTAGGAATTCTGCAAGGGAAAGTGCAAGTGCAACTGGAGCATAGATTACCCAGACGCGGTTATTTACTTCACGGGTTTTGAAGTCGCTCCATGACGCGTAGATTAGAATTGATAAGGTAACTGCCACTCTTGCCGCAACAAAAATTATTTCTGAGTCAAACATTCAATCCCTTGTGTTAAGTCTCGTTTTCTTACAAAGTTAAACCATTTGCTGTGATATTTATCATAAATGAATGATAAATCTTTAGCAATAATAAGCATAGAAAAAGAGAGTTAATTTCAGGTAGTCACAGTTATGGTTGGTGGCAACTCAGCAAGTATCCATAGTCCTGGTTGGCCGTATCCATTGTAAATTTGGGGGGCTGAAGCGTCAAAGGTCGCAACTGCGCCATACCAAGTGACATCCAATGACGTTTGGAAGGAAACGGAACTAAGAGTCACTGGGAGAAGTGAAATTGTTTGAATAGAGGAATCTGCTTTAAGCGCTCCAGTTGCATTTGCGAGGGACATGGCGTCAAAAGTATAGAGCATTTGGTTGGCTTGATCGGTAAACATAATGCCGGCACCGTTGGTTCCGTCAGTGAATTGGCTCCAGTGATGTGCCCAAATTCCGGTGGAGTTGCTAAATGTTTGTGTTCCTGTAGCAATGATGGGGTCGCCGTAGGTTGTTCCGTTTTCAGTTTGCGGTTGCCCTACAGATGAAGATAAAGCGACGGGGCAGAGATCATTTATTGTACGGTTCTGTTGTGAATTAACGAAGATTATTCCGAGTTGATAAGTGTAATACGTTGCGTTTGCCGGCAAAGTAAGTACAATGTTATCATAAAGGTTTGGGGAGCCACTAGCGCCGTTACTCCATTCCGCTTCTTGCTGTATAATATCACGGATCACGCCATTGTGTATAACGTAAGCTTCGCTTGCACCGTACGTGCTTGGCTGATTATTTATCCGCATGTAAGTTGCTGTGCTAGTGATGTTGCCTACGTTTGAGGTTACGGTGAATTTAGTATCAGTGGAGATGCTAATAGTTAATCGCCCATTGGTAAGAGTATGTCCAGATGGGTTATCCCCTGTAAAATAGTTGCTAGTAAAGGCTAACGGAGTTTGTGTTGCTTCGTCGCTACCGTTCCACCACAAGGTAAAATCTGAAACATGTGTGGTTACTAGAAAAACAATCATTTGCCTGTTACCAAAAACTGTAGTATTACTTGTTAACCCTAACGGAACAGAATACAAAGAGGCCCAATCTTCAATTTGGAAAGGCACTTGCTGATTGACGCCATCTATGGTTTCGTTCATGTGAATGGCTCTCACAGGAACAGGCGGAACAGGAACCGTTTGAGTAGTAATTTGAAGGTTTTGTCCAAGCCAAATCACGGTGCCATTTTGCAGGAGCTCTACGGCAACTGTTGCGGCTGGATTTTGCAGTGACATGAACATGCTTTGGTCTGATTGATCTTTAAGCAGGGCAGCGTCAATTGTCCAAGTATTTTGGACTGAGTTACCGTTGTAAACGTCTCTAAACCTGATGGTAAATGTTGTTGAATCCACATCTGAGGAAACAGAAATATTATTCCATGTATTGGCTACAAGTGCAGACGTAATAGTATTCCATGAACCTGCGTGCCAAACATCAATAGCTAAACCTTCAGAACCTAATACGCCTGTTTTTATACACAAAGTTGGATGTGTAGTAAAGTTTACGTTTGCCCATTGTTCTTGCAAATCTAGAGAGTAAACGGGAGATGTTGTCCTGTATCTTGCAAGGTCTATGCTTACGTCAAATGATGAAGAAGTGGACAGCACAGCTTTAAATTTAAGTTTCCATGCCCCAAGATTATCTCGAAATTGAGTCGGGCTAACTGTTATGCTTTGTTCACTCAATGTAGCTGTAGTTCCCAGAATAGTAGTGTTGTAGCCGTCACCACTTGTTGGATATTGCCCCGTCTGGTAATTGTATAGTTGATACGTCATGTTTACACCCGCCACGCTAGACAGGCTATTGATGCTATACAGTAAGCTATTCCAATTGTTTGTGTTGGTAGAGTTTGAAAATTCTACTTCGGCGGTTTCCTGTGTTATAACTGATGAAGGCTGGATTACCGCGGCAATGGCTGTCCAACTGACAGTTTGAGAAGTACTCCACGTCATTGATGCTGAACCGTTTGTTACGGTTTTGTCGCTGCAACGCCCTTTAAACAATGAACCTGTTTGAGCCCAGAGGTTATTTTGGCTGCCACCCTCAGTGACTATATAACCATTATTGCCGTAAGACCCCATGTGACAGAAGAGATTTTTATTGTTTGAGCCTGAAGCGGTTAAGCTGACGACTTGACCTCCCCCAGAGCCGTTATTTGTGCTGCTAAGGAGTATTGGGGTTGTCTGATCAACATTTGCATATGTCACGGATCCTCCAACAGCCAAAGTCGAGCCTGAAAAACTTACAGCAATAGTTTTTGCTCCAGAGGCAGGATTCACTAGATAGTAGAGGTAGCTTATGATTTGTGGATTTGATGAATATTTTGTTGTGTTTACCAGAGTTAACGCTACCCCACCATAGGTTATGCTTGAGACAGTTTTAGGGTTCCCATTACTGCGAAATACATCAATTGTTACAAGTAGCAGTCTATTGCTTCCTGTTCCCGTTGTATGGGACCAACTCATAGAACTTGCAGAAGTGCTCAAGGTCAAGCTGTTTGAGGCGTCAAAGGTTGTGGTGTTATACTGAAGAGCTGAAGGATAACTTCTAAATTTCATCGAAACCTCGTCAACTGCTGTCAAATTGGATATGCCTCCAGAAACAAGTGTTGTAGAACCTAGTAAACTGGAGCCAGTAGGGTAGTAATCTTGGGTTTGGGTGCCAGTATTTGCTTTAGTTAATGTGTCATAAGTTCCATCGGGAATTGATTGTTGAGCAGTAAAGTTACTATGGGTACCACTGTCCGATAAGCCATCCACAGCCGAGTTGCTGCTGTTCACGTAATGGTCAGTTTCTACAAAGCTATTGTTAAAAGCAAGCGTCCCCGTGTAGTGGCTAAACGATGAGGCTGCAACCGTGATGCCGCGTGAATCTTGAACTTGAATCGAGTAAGATTGCGTGTTTATTCCCGAGGGAACATTAACAAGGTATGTACCGTTGCTATAAGAGATTGGGTCATCAGGGGGGTTAACGGTAGCCCATGTCAAGTTACTGTATTGGTAGAGGTAAAATTTGAAGTTTGACAAGCTTAAGCCGACAAGAGGTGTATCCCCATCTTTAACCACAGTCAATGATATCTGATTGTAAGTTGGAGATGGATTTATCTGGACATCAAGTCGGCAAGATGCAGAGTAAGCGATACCAGAGATGCCCAAGCCAGTTAAGTCATAGGTGAGGTTTAAGACCGCTTGACTATAACTTTCGTTCGTAAACCAGTTATTGCCTAAAGACAAATTACCGACGTTAAAGGAAGCGCCCCATTCAGGGTTTATGTTGGCTACGTTTTCTAAACCGCTATCTAAATAATTTGTGGCAAGCATTTGAGCATATGACGAATTACCCGTAACTTGCATAACCGAACCGTAGTAACCAACCGTGAAACCTAAAATCTGTTTTATCGCCAAATTAGTTTCATCTATGGCGCTTAAAATTTGAGGTTGACTTTGAATTGGACTATACCGTATAGCTGCGTAAGTTGCAGTGACTGAAGCAACGAGAATTATTGCAACGAGCAAAGCCGCAATAATTGAAAATCCTCCTTTATTATTCAACAAGTTAGGTACCTCCAGCTAATCCAAGTTGCAAAACTACTTCTCTGGAAGTGCCAGCTGCGGTATACTCTGAAGGGTAGAGTCTGGGTTGATAATATGAAAGCAGACTTAATGCGGTTACTCGAACGTCAGGTGTTCGCGTTAAGCCTAAAGCTAAAAGTGAGCCAGTCACATTTGTTGCGCCAGTTGCAACATGATTGTAGATTGTACCAGGATTATAAGTGCCGACAGGATTGAAAATGTTGAAAGCAATGTTCAGGTGATAACTTTGCAGTATGGAATTAGTAAGTGCTCTTGAAGATGTTTGATATGATGAAGGATAGATTCCATAATAGTTGCAAAAATTATTGGCTTGAGTTGTAAAAGTAACGACTCCAACATCGCTAATAACACTTGTTGCATCATTGACGTATGTTTGACCGTCTAAACCTTCAAAAAATGCTCTTGAGCCGCTTTGACCAGTCATTTGCATTCCATAAATACCCCAGTTATTTTGCAAACTTGAAAAAGCTACGGTATTACTTACATAGTAGAATGGGTAGCCAACGATGCTGCACCATGTCCAATTATATGCGTTTACCTTTTGCCCTAAGAAATAACTGTAATAGGAATATCCATTGTTGGAGTAAGGTGCTGTACAATAAGCTGTAGGAATGGGCACTGCTTCACCAAACGTGTTGATTACAACCGCATTTTGAAGGTTCTCGCCTTGTAACGAATTTCCGGATAGTATTTGTGCCAATTGCGATGTATTCTGCACCATTATAGTGTTAACAAAATAGGGCGACAACATATTGTAAAGATCCTGAGCCAAGCTTTGAGCCGTGTAACCTGTAATCCACCAACCATTTGAATCGCTACAATTCAAAATATACAATGTCCCCCCATTTCCATTATCACCAATTTTCTGTGGTACGACATTGAAAGTAACGTTCGAAGAAGCTACTGTGTACATTGACGCATCTGAGCCTGCGCCTAAGCTATCAGTGTTTGAAATAGAAGTTACGTTACTATATAGCAATCCTCCATTATCATTTACGTCATAGACTGTCAAGTTGTATAGAATATTTGGTGGCAAGGAAGCTGAAAGCGCAACTTGTAACCCACCCCAAAGCGTCAAATTATCCGTTTCAAAGGCTGCTCTACTTAAATCATAATCAGAATCAAGCATCTCCAACGTCGTTAAAGAAAGTCGATTCAGATTTATTGGCGAAACCTGTCTGGGCGAGGGCAAAACAGTAAAGTAGGAAACACCTATCAATGCGCCACTGAAAATTATTATTACAAATAACACTTCGATTGTACGAATCAATTTAGCCAATCACCTGTGAACCTTGATTCCATAATTCAAGCTTAGCTTGATATGCGATGCCGTCTATCGTTACTTGTCTTATGTCGGTTGTGACCCAATTTTGCCCAGCAGGGTTACCTCCAAAGGTAACTGGAAATGCAAGAGATCTGACGCCCCAAGGCATCATTATTACACCGCCTTGCATGGAATCTTCTTGTTGATAAGTTATTATTAGAATACCAGTTGTGTATGATGGCAAAGTAATGACGGGATATGGGTTGCCGACGCCTGAAGTAACAATGCCAACTATATTGGTACTGCTTGAACTATCAAGTGATAGCTGGCTAAGCGTATAATCTGTTTTTGAAATAACAAAAGTGACATTATATTTTAGACTGGATGGCGCTGGGTTTGAGTTGTTCAAATCGTAGCTATGCGCCAACGCAGTTTGCTGAGAACCGATATCTTGGACGATAGGAACAACATACTGGTCGGTAGAAGTACAATGGGTATAATAGCCTACTCCTTCAACACCAGCCAAATGCGCATAGGCGATAAATGCGTAAACTTGATTTGAATCTGTTACGTTAGGAAAGGCAACATTTACGATGCCTTGCTGGTCAGTAGTAACGGCGCCGTTTTGGATGGTGTACGATGGATATTGCATGTCGCTTTGCGGCAATGTTACAAGAATTAGGCAATAATTTATTGCGGCGTTAGCAAATGGAAAGCCTTTTCCGCTTGTGCTTATTTCGAGATTTAGTGGAGAGCTTGCTTGCGTTTGATTTATTGAAACTGTAATGTCAGGAGTGAAAGTTAGTTGAAAACCGTAAGTGTTGCTTATTCCAAGGAGGCTCAGTGCAGTTGAATAGTTAAGGTCCTGAACAATAGGTGTTAGCAAAAAGCTGCCTAAACTGGAAGCTGCTTGATTATAATATATACTGGGGCTGGTTTTGTCGTACTCAGTCACGCTTCCGGTTGAAGAATCCAGCCGCATAAGTGAAAATGAGCTAATCTGATACTGTGTAAATTCAGGGTCCTGCAAACCGAAACCTGACGGTGTACTACCATCTGTTCCCCAAGTGGCGTTTATGCCTGGATTTAAAAGAATGTTATCTAAAAGATCGCTAGTCTTTGTTGACAACGCTTCATGACTTTGATAAACAATCGCGGTCGATATGCTTTGGCTGAAAAGTCCAATAAAAATCAAAAGAGCAGCAATGAATATTACAAGTGATATCAGGTGATCCATTGTTGCGTTTCCCGTTTTCAAGTACCTCCTTGAAAAGATAGTGAAATTGTACTTGACGTTTTAGTAGCACATAGTAGGGAAAACGAATTACTTTTTAGTGTTGAATTATTTTGCCAATCTGCGTTTTGGCCTAAGGTTACAAGTGTTGAAGCTTCGCCTTTGGCGCCTATGAGACTTAGAGTGAGATTCATAACTTTAACTGACCCATTGGAGTTTGTAGCATTGGTCAAAGTTATCAAGTAATTATATCCCTGATTTCCATCCGTTATTAGGATTGGCACATCCACTTTTGCGGTAAGTTCCCCACTAGAAATCGAAGCATGATTCATTGTGTAATATAACTGCTGGATAGAACTTCCTAAGTGCCCAGATATCTCTTGAAGTTCAATTGTCATGCGCGAATTAGACCAAGCACCCATTATTGCCGTTGCTGCAATTGGAAAAAGGAAAATCTGCAAAATTAATATTGGAACCATAATCATATATTCGATAGATACTTGTGCCAATTTTCCGCCTCCAGTCTAAACGTGTCCTTCCGTAACTTGCACTTCACCGGAGTAGAATTCCACAACCGAATTACTCATGTTAAGGGTAATAGTATTGTTAGGAAAATTGAAAAATGAGGAGTCAAATCCAGATTGAGTGTTTGGGCTAACAGTAATTACTATTTTATTCACATTGGTTTCTGTAGTTTTTGCCACGTTCTCTCCTGTCAAGGTTATGGATGGGGAACTGGAAAATGTTGAGCCGCCGTTAATCAAATAGGGCATGTAAAACTTTAAGTAATTGATTGGTTGAGGACCCGTAACTGACGAATTAAGCATTCTTATTGTCGGTACTAGAACTATTTGGGTATAACTTGTTTGATTATTAAGTATTTTTTCCGTGCAAAACACTTGACTGACTGGCGCTGAAGAACCACTCTGCAAAAATGACCCATTGGTGGAAAATGGAACGCGTTCGAAGTAATTATTACCTAATGAGTATGAATCTACAGGTATTTTATATTGAATAATTCCAGTAGCCGGAGAGCTAAAGTTTGCCAACAGCAAATTATTACTATAAACTTGAATAGTGTAATTTAGCGCTGATTCAGTGTAACTTAAGAAACCAAACTTACTTGCGTACGTAACTGTCTGTGTGCGACCAATCGTCCAAGCAATATCATCAATTTGCAATCCGGTAGTTTGCATAAACTGTTTGTTACTGCTGAATTCATTTGCAGCCATTTGCGTATTCAACGAACCATTCGCGTAACTCATTGCTACCAAAATCATGACGATGCCAGCGGCGGTCAGTATAACCGTTGAAATGGCAGGGCTAACAGCTCTCTTATCCTTCCGTAAACTTGAGTGATTATATCGCGTATTTCATAGCTCCTATCAGAGTTTTACGAATTGTGGAATCAACTTTGCCGCTATTACTGAAATAACCACTAGTATGGCTGCATGCTTGAAACCGGCTGCAACCGACTCTTCGCTTATTTTTCCGGCAACAATTCCTATAAGATAACTGTTGAAGATAACTGCGGTCATGAATACGGTTTGCATTAAGCCTTGACCTTGGGATGATGTTGTTGTAACTCCGGCAGTTGTTGCACCGAAGCCAGTGGTGAAACTCATCATCATAACAGTTGTCGCTACCAAAAGAATTGATGCTAAATAGGGCATCATGACGTAGGGCCTCACTGACATCTTCTTTTCTTTTTCTACATCTTGCGTAAGATTGTTAAATCGGGCAAGAGATTCAATCATAGCGATTGTTCCACCGCCCACATCTATGGTTTCAACTAACAGAAACATGACTATTTGCACCATCCAACTACGGGTTCGATGAAGAAAATCCATCATCACATTTTTGATTGGTATACCCCAAGAGATCTCGGAGCTAATTTTGCGAAGTTCTTTACTGAAGGTACCATAATCACGTTTTGATAAACTTTCGATGCATTTTTCCGGTGATAAACCTGTCTTTCTTACTTCGGTTAGATCTCTTAGGAAACTGTTGATTCCTTGTTCCATGCTGTTCTTTGCTTTTGCTAATCTTATGTGCACTAAAGCGGCAGGTGCAGTGGAAATAAACAAGGCAGTTGCTATGGCTATAGACAAATCAACACCATACGATTGCAAAGTTGTGAAAAACGGAAGCTGAGTTGCGCCCATGAAGTTTGTGAGCAGCAAGAAAACAACTATGCCTATAACACTACACACTCCGAATACTTTGTAGGGGCGCATTTCTACCATAGGTGTTTTCGGTTGTAAGCTATTTGCTAGATAAATGAAGACAATTGACAGTAGAGGCGTGAATAAGTAAGTGTACATAAGAATGCCCGAATATGTTGATATATTTGAACTAACGGCAGCGCCTCCCTGAATTTGCTGCACAGCGAAAAGGATGTAGAAACAAAGCGACATCATAACCATAACAATAATGAAAGTTTCAAGGAGCATTCCTAAGCGTTCTGCAGCGGCTTTCACACGGAGAGCACGAACTTTGAATATGTCTTCCGCTTTGCGCTCAAGAAAGTGCCCGATATCGCCGCCGATAATAACGGTTGAGGCGTAACCACCAAGGAAGTCTTTGAATGTATCAAGCGGCGTCTTTTTTGCTGCTCCCTCAAGAGCTGATAGAGGATCGACGCCAAAAACTTCAACATCTTTTATGATATCTCTTGATTCTTTACGCATGGCCGGCATAAGATCAACTTGTGATAGGCGCTTGAAACTAGTGTATGGGGATATACCTCCGGATGCCATGACGCTGATATAAGCAGCTGCAAATGGCATTTCCCGCTCAAGATTTTGTGAACGATCACCTGCATTATTAGCTGGAACAACTATGAAACCAACGATTACAAAAAGTGGTACTGGAACCAAGATGAGAAGTGGTAAAAATCGAAGGATGACAAAAAGTGCCACGCCCAAGACTGAAACTGGAAGAGTCAGCAAAGCAGTGAAAAGCATTAATGAAACATAAGTTTCAGGATAGATTTTCACTCTGCCTTTTTCTAATGCCCCCTTTAGCGTTGGAAAGAGGCTTTTAAGAAAGTATGGTGCAATGCGCCCGAAAACGCGAAAGGACAACGCTTCAAATTTGTCTAGAAACGGCAATCGGTTTTACCTCCTCACTTGCACGAATTTTTTCATAAATTTCTTTTGGTCTCGCGTAGTATTCAGCAATTATTGAGGCTACTTCCTTGTAGCTTCTGATTTTTTGCTCCCTCATCCAATGCAAGACATCTGTCCGGTGGTTCATCTCGGTTATGATATCTTCACGCGTTATGCCGATGCGCTCGGAAATATTCGTGAGAAGGAAACTGGATTCCAAATCTAAAATTTGTACGTCTTTGATGGGATCCCATTTGAAGGGGTTCACAAAATTTTCGTGATCGATAATTTCGTTTACTGAGAGGACACGACGGTAGGCTTTCTTTTCGCCATTTTTCACCAAATGAACACGTTGTATGGACATTACTATGTTCATTAGCGGAATGTAGACAGGTGAAATATCCATAGGTTTTTGGGTTAGACGTCTGACAGCTGATTGGACGTTTTCAGCATGCATTGTGCACATGCCGCCGTGGCCCGTCGCTAGAGCCTGAAATAGAACGTATGCTTCCTGGCCTCGGACCTCTCCAACAATCATTAAATCGGGGCGGTGTCTCATACAGGTTTTTACTAAGTCGAATAATGCTACTTCGCCTACGTTGCTGCCGCCTAAACCATAGCTTTGTCTTGCGATGAGTGAAACCCAGTTTTCATGGGATAAGTTCAGTTCGGCGGTTTCTTCGATGGTCATGATTTTGCTGCCTGGCTTAATCAAACAACCTAAAGCGTTTAGTGCGGTGGTTTTGCCTGCCGCAGTACCGCCGAGAACCATAACGGATGCACGATTTTCAAGGCAAATCCAAAGATAGGCAGCCATTGCCTCGGTGAAAGTGCCGATGTTGATAAGGTCAATGATTGAATAGGGATCGTCGCGGAACTTTCGGATGGTAAAAGCTGTGCCAAACGGTGTAATCTCTCGTCTATATGCGACTGCGAGCCGGTGTTTTCCTGGAAGTGATGCGTCGACTATCGGAAAAGCTGAGCTGACATGTTTTCCGGCCATATGAACTAATTTGACGACTAGGTTATCAACAGCCTCATCGCTATCAAATTTAACATTAGTTTCAATGCTTTCAAAAGTGCGATGCCAAATGTAAACTGACTTGTTTACTCCATCACATGAAATGTCTTCTATGTTTGGGTCACGCATTAATGAGTCAATTTTGCCAAAGCCAACCAGGTCTCGTTCAGCGTGATAGAGGATTTTGTACCATGAAACGTCAGGTAACCAGCCAAGGCTGATTCGATATTTGTCGACAATTTTTTTGGCTTGCTCAGCGAAGAATTTGCGTGGATCGGCGATTTCTTCTTTTGGTGACTCAATTTCAACGAGTAACATTTCCAAGATACGGTTGTATATGCCTCTCTCCATCGAGTCTAGCTGCAACTCATCAAGGATGTACTTGTATTCGCCTGTTTTTGGATCTTGGACTATTACAACTTGTGAAAAAGGTTCATAGAGCGAGTATTTGTCAGCTATTTTAACGCCTTTTGGTAATGTTTTAACAGCTGAAATTGTTTCAGGCTCAGGTGCTTTCTTTTTATTTTTAATATTTAAATTTATTTTCGGTTTAAAGAATTTTATTTTGCTTTCAGTGTTTTTTTTCGAGACGTTAAATCGAGTTTTGATTGTGCTGCATTTAAGTTTTAATTCAGAGATGGGCTGCTTTGGCATGTTGGGTCTGTATTTAGGATTTACAGAGTCGCCTATTAAGTATTGTGTCTTACTACATACTAATGTCTATGTGTTAAACATAAATACAACAAAAACCAACCTTACCAAAAAACAATTAACTCTGCAAAAGAATTTTAAACAAGTAAAAAATGTCATACACAGCCACATTAACAGAAGGACAATAACTTGAATCAAACCACAAAAATAATCAATCAAGTAAAAAAAGAAGGCAGAAAAGCCCTTCTTGAACCTGAAGCCAAAACCGTCTGCTTAGAATATGGAATCCCAACCAGCAAATTCAAGTTAGCTCTAAACGAGAAAGAAGCTACAAAATACGCTGCCGAAATTGGGTACCCAATAGTTCTAAAAATCGTTTCACCCGACATTATCCACAAATCTGATGCTGGAGGCGTCATAGTTTCCCTGAAAAACTCAACTGAAGTCATCAACGCTTACAAAAAAATCATGGAAAATGTGAAGAAATATAAAGGCGATGCAAAAATCGTTGGTATTTTAGTGCAGGAAATGGCGCCGCAATCAACTGAAGTCATCGTTGGGGCAATCAAAGATCCGCAGTTTGGACAAACGTTAATGTTTGGTTTAGGCGGAATATTTGTTGAAGTTCTCAAAGATGTAAACTTCAGAATCGCACCTATAACAACTGATGACGCGAAAGACATGATCACGCAGCTTAAAGCTTATCCGCTTTTGACAGGTTTCAGAAACTCGCCGCCTGTGGACATAGATGCCTTAGTAGGCATATTATGCAGTACCTCACGCCTCGTCATGGATCACCCAGAAATCAAAGAACTAGACCTAAACCCCGTTATGGCCTACCCGAAAGGCGCAAAAATAGTCGACGCAAGAATAATACTCGAATAATAAACATCATTTTTATTTCTTTAAGAAAAAGAAGAAAATAAAAAGAAATTATTGTTTTTTTGCCAGTTCTTCTATGATTTCTTTTGCTCGGTCTACGCGTACTTTTCGTTCTTTAACCATTTGCTCGGCTACTTTGTCAACCATTTCATCTTTGGCGCCTGCAGTAACGGCGATATTTCGTGCGTGCAGAGACATGTGGCCACGCTGAATCCCCTCGTTTGCTAATGCTCTTAGGGCAGCTAAGTTTTGTGCTAAGCCCACTGCAGCTAAGACTTCTGCGAATTCGTTAGCTGATTTAACATTGAGGATTTTCATGGATATTCGTGCGATTGGGTGGGTCTTTACTGCTCCGCCGATTAAGCCAACAGCCATCGGCAACTCGATTACGCCTTCTAAGTCGCCGTACTTGTTTTTTGTCCAGTTTGAGATTGTGGTGTATTTTCCGTTTATTGCTGCGTATGCATGTGCTCCTGCTTCTATGGCGCGGTGGTCGTTTCCAGTGGCTAAAACAACTGCGATTGTGCCGTTCATAGCTCCTTTGTTGTGTGTTGCTGCACGGTATGGGTCGGCTGCTGCGAAAGCTGACGCGTAAGCGATGCCATCCACGACTGCTTCTCCACCCAATGCTTCTTTGGGTATAGTGCACCATGCTTTTGCTAGACGTTTTGTGGCTAGGTTGGATATGATGCGCAGGTAAACGTGACCACCGGTTAATTCCTCAATCATGGGTGCCACTGATTCAGCCATAGTGTTAACGGCATTTGCGCCCATGGCATCTCGGCAATCAACGTATAATTCGACAATGACCATTTGCCCCATCGTTGTATCAATGATTTTGGCATCCATGTCTTTGGCTCCGCCACCAAAAGAATTCAGGACTGGATCTTGGTCGTTTGCTTTTTTTAGAATTTGAGTCTTAGCAGCTAAAACCTGCGTTTTCGCGAGTTTGGCGTCTTTAATTTTGACTAGTTGGATTTGACCAATCATTATGGGTGCTGTGCTGCTAGTGTGGAAGCCTCCGCCGTCACGAATCATTTTGGCGGCGTAACTGGCTGCGGCAATTACGCTTGGCTCCTCGGTTGCCATCGGAATTAGATAATCTTTTCCGTTTATTTGGAAGTTAACACCAATGCCTAAAGGTTCCGGGAAAACGCCAATTACGTTTTCTACCATGTGATCAGCTATATCCATCGACAAAGAGCCAGTGTTTTCAAGTAACTTTATTTCCTCATCGGTTAAGCCTGCAAGGTCTTTAATTATTGTTAAACGCTCTTTCGGCGGAAGTTTATAGAAGCCTGAAATTACTGATGATTTAGTCATTTTTTATTCCTTTGCTGTGGGTTGAGTGTAGTTTAGTTTTTTGCTTTTAAGCTTTAAGCAACTCTTAACATAAAAATATAGGGTTTACAGGGTAGTTTGCCCGTTGCTTCGAGGCATGGCTACTGCAGAAACGCCTAAGCGCTTGTGTATTTCTTTTGCTAAAACTGCGCCGTGGCTTCGATAATTGTCTGTGATAACTTGTTTTGCATGTGAACGCTTAACATACTCCATTAAGCCATCAAAATCCGAATGATCACTTAGCGCCACCAAATGTTCCCTGTCGCCAATCTGCCTGCATGGGACGTTAAATTCCCAACCACTTACACAAATTCGAGAATTGCTTAACCCCACATGTTGGCGAGAATTCATGTGGTAAAATGCAACGCATGGAAGGTTACCTTCTAAAAGTTCCCGTCCATCTTCATCAGTAGAAAGCGATAAACAACCTAATTTCATACCGTGCTGTTCACAGACTTTTGTAACTTCGTAAACTCGATCAGGCATAACAAACGGAACTTCAACATCTGCTTCTCTTAGAAGCTTCATAATTTCCTGCAGTTTACCATGGTAACCAAAAACATAAACTGCGCCGCCTCGTAAGCGTTTTTCGATCATCGAAACTAAAAGTGTCCGTACGTCCACGCCAAAATTACGCCTGCAGGATGGGCTTCCATATGTTGCTTCAACGACTAGAACATCACAATCTACAACTGGGGTTTCATCAATTCTGAAATCGCCTGTATAAGCGATTCTTATTCCGCCAGCATCCTCAACTAGCACCTGTGCCGCCCCCAAAATATGATCGGCTTTTATGAGCGTTATTTTTTCGTCGCCAAATTGGATGGGTTTACCATACTCCATTGTCTGGACTGGAGCATCTTTGAGCTTAAGGGATTCATTAAGTATCTCGGCGAGGTCTCTTGTGGCTTTGGTCATCAAAACTTTCTGGCAGCATTTCAAACTTTTTCGTAAGCCGCCAAGATGGTCTGCGTGGGCGTGAGTTACAATCCGCAAAGGCTTGGATTCATCAAAAGCGTCGCAGGCAACGCTGTCACCTAGCAAAACTGCGCCGTTTTTGGTTACTTGAGCCCTTGCAGACAAATTTTAGCCTTCTTCTCAGCGGGTTTTTTCAGCCAACCACTCGATAAGCTGCTGTGGATCATCAGTCGTAATGGTTACTCGTATTGGTCCTAAGGGTGATTCCGCCGTTTCCTCAGAAAAAGAGATGTGCCCTGCAAAAGCCACTTGCTTATTTAAACAAAAACTGATTGTGTTGCCTCTTGTGTTGTGAAAGAGCGCTTTTCTTGCAGCATCACGAACCCTGTCGCTTCGCAATATATTGCGTAGTTTTACAAGTGAGTCTTGTCCTGTTGCTTCTGCAGAAAGGGTGCTTCCTTTGTTGTGGAGGTTGATTGTTATGGAAGCATTGTCTAAAACATTATTTACTGCTGCTTTGACTTTTTCTTCGCTTTCAGTGGGGTTAATTTCAGCTTCCATGTGTACGGTTACTTCAACCATTTCTTCTCAATCCTTTGCATTGCTTCTTTGATTTTACCTTTAACTTCTCCAATGCTGTTATCGTTAACTACCATCTGCTCGGCCACTGCAATCACATTTCCCAAGCCAACACCTAGCTCACGCATATCCCGCTCATGAAAAACCGCCCATCCACTCGGATCGTCGCTTCGGCGGCGGCTAAAGAGACGGTTAAACCTAGCTTCTGGAGGAGCATGCACACCGAGAAGGCTGAACTGGGCAAAATGTGATTTGAAAAGGTCAACTTCGTAGAGGCTACGTAACCCGTCAATAAGCACTTTGGTACTTGCTTGTTGTTCTATTTTAGGAATACACTTCTGAGCCACAACGGTGTTTCCTCCGTCTGCACGCAGTTGAAGCATAACTTTTCCGACATTTTGCGGCGTTAATTCTAAACCACGTTTGAGGGTTTCCTCACGAATAACGTCACCCATAATCACTATGGCGTAGCCTAATTCTCGTGCAGTTTCAACAACTAAAGATTTGCCTGACCCAGGCATTCCAGCTAAACCAACAACTATTTTGTCAGCGCTCATAACTTACCCCTTTTTTGGTTCTATAGCGATAACTTCCATTAAAAACTATCCATAAAATTTGCAGTAACATTCTTGAGCGCTTAGTATCAGGAAGTTAACGCTATTTTCTTTTGGTCAATATCGCCAAAACGAAAAAAACCAATCTTGTTCGTATATACTGACTCGACCAATTTCTTGAGCCTATCTTTCCTTTGCTC
>Ga0182021_10002327_pt1 | contig 22073 bp, 22 predicted proteins | sample 612E3MmetaG_FD_120493 | JGI IMG/M metagenome (GOLD analysis project Ga0182021, IMG submission 120493) | Permafrost microbial communities from Stordalen Mire, Sweden - 612E3M metaG (Illumina Assembly) | ecosystem: Environmental > Terrestrial > Soil > Wetlands > Permafrost | place: Sweden... | reverse complement strand
TACATATCTTAGGGCCGCGCAGTGAGAGCGCTGATACTTCCACGGAACTTTTCATGACTGGAGGCGAAGTATGACGATGGCGTATGGCTATCGCCGGTTCTTCGCCTGCACGCTGCTTCCCAGCGCTGGTGAGAAGTGCTGCCTCAATCTGCTACCGGAACCACCTTGAGCACTTCGTTCGCAACGGCCACAAAGGGAGCCGCCTCGTCAGTATCGACGGGAAGGGCGACCATCGAGCCGTCGTCGAAATACAGCTCCACTTGGGCGTGGCGACCACGCATGAACAGGAAGTAGTAGGCACCGCCGGCCAAGCTGCCGACCAAGGTCAGCGCACCAAATAGCTTCAACACGCGTTTCATCTATGCCTCCCCACTCTCCTGCCCTTGCCCCGCCGCGCCGATGGCTTCGCGCGCGTCCCTCATGCAAGTTCTCAGGTCGTACAGCACGAGACCCACGCGGCTACCCTTCTTGCCGGTGGCCAGGATGTTCATCGCGTCCGGCCGCAGCTCACGGGCGAAGAACACGTAGCCGCCGGGAGTCTCCACCACCAACTGCGTGAAGGGCTGTGAGCCCATCTCGGAGGCACGAGCCTCGCCCAGGCTGATGATCTCCCCGGCTTGAGTAACCGCAATCGTCTGCGCTTCCGCAGCCATGTTCGACGCCAGCACTCCCTCAGGGCCAAACAACACGGCTTTGTCGATATCAGTGGAGATATCGAGCATTTCCGCGAACGCGGCCTGGACTTCCTGCTCCATCAGCGCTCCTCTCCTACCGAACTCCCTTTGTCCTGCGGGACGGCCGGTAGAGTTTAGCATTCGGGACTCCCGTGCACGCCTCCCGCAAAAGAAGGGGGCCACCGCGATAGCGTCGCCCCGTTAGGCGCCGCCATCGCGGTGGCCCCGACCAGCCCGGTCCCTTGCGAACCCGAGCGGGCTGAGGCTTCTCTCTACATCATGCCGCCCATGCCGCCCATACCGCCGCCGCCCATGCCGCCCATGGCGCCGCCCTTTTCCTCGGGCTTGTCGGCCACGATGACTTCGGTGGTGAGGATGTTCTTCGCGATGGAGGCCGCGTTCTGCAGGGCCGACCGGGTAACCATGGCCGGGTCGATAATGCCCGCCTTGACCATGTCTTCGTATTCGCCGGTAGCAATGTTCAGCCCGACACCCTTGACGCGGGTCTTGACCTCGTTGATCACGACCGAGCCTTCCAGGCCGGCGTTATTGGCCAGCTGGCGGAGAGGTTCCTCTAGAGCACGAGCCACGATGCGAACACCGGTGAGCTCGTCACCTTCAGCCTGAATGGCCATGATCGGCCCCACCAGGAGAACCTGAGCCACGCCGCCGCCGGGGACAATACCTTCCTCGAGCGCCGCGCGGGTGGCGCTCAGAGCGTCTTCCACGCGGTGTTTCTTCTCTTTGATCTCGGTTTCGGTAGCCGCTCCGACTTTGACCACTGCCACGCCGCCGGCCAGTTTGGCCAACCGCTCCTGCAGCTTCTCGCGGTCGAAGTCCGAATCGGTGTTCTCGATCTCGGCTTTCAGCTGGTTGATGCGGGCTTTGATCTTGTCGAGATCGCCCGCGCCGTCGACGATGGTGGTGTTGTCCTTATCGACCACGACCTTGCGCGCCCGACCGAGCTGAGCGACCTGGGTATTCTCCAGTTTGAGGCCAAGCTCGTCGCTGATGACTTCGCCGCCGGTAAGGATGGCGATGTCTTCCAGCATGCGCTTGCGGCGGTCGCCGAAGCCAGGGGCTTTGACGGCGATGCCCGTAAAGGTGCCGCGCAGTTTGTTGACGATGAGGGTCGCGAGAGCTTCGCCCTCGACGTCCTCAGCGATGATCAGCAGAGCTTTGCCCGACTGGATGGTCTTTTCCAGCACCGGGAGAAGATCCTGGACCGAACCGATCTTGCGGTTGGCCATGAGGATGAACGGGTCTTCGAGCACGGCTTCCATGCGCTCGGCGTCGGTGACGAAGTACGGGGAGATGTAGCCTTTGTCGAACTGCATACCCTCAGTGAACTCCAGGTCCATGCCGAAGGTGTTCGATTCCTCGACGTTCACCACGCCGTCCTTGCCGACCTTCTCGATGGCGTCGGCTATGACATCGCCGATCTCACGATCGTCCGAGGAGATGGTGGCGACCCGGGCGATGTCCTCTTTGCCCGAGATCTCCTTGGCCATCTTCTTGATCTCCTCGACGGCCACTTCAACAGCCCGCTCGATACCGTGCTTGAGCGCCATGGGATTGGCGCCGGCGGCCACGTTCTTGAGGCCCTCGCGCACGATGGCCTGGGCCAGCAGCGTAGCCGTGGTCGTACCGTCTCCGGCGATGTCGTTGGTCTTGGTGGCTACTTCGCGCACCAGCTGTGCGCCCTGGTTCTCGAACACGTCTTCGAGTTCGATCTCACGGGCGATGGTGACACCGTCGTTAGTGATGGTGGGACTGCCGAACTTCTTGTCAAGCACCACATAGCGGCCCTTGGGACCGAGGGTGACTTTGACCGCGTCTGCCAGAGCGTTCACGCCCCGCTCGAGCGCGCGGCGGGCTTCTTCACCGTACAAAAGCTGTTTTGCCATAAATCCTGTCTCCTTATTTAGTAGCCCAAGGCTCTCAGCCGTTGGGCAGGATGCCTATGAGGTCAGAAGCGCGCAGGACCAGGTACTCTTCCCCGTCCAGCTTCAATTCCGTGCCGGAGTACTTGGCGAAGACCACGACGTCGCCGTTGTTCACCGGCATAGGGATGAGCTTGCCGCTGTCATCGCGTTTGCCCGGACCGGTCGCCATCACTGTGGCTTTAGTGGGTTTTTCCTTGGCGGTGTCCGGAAGGACGATGCCGCTCACGGTCTTCTCTTCTTGCTCCAGCAGCTTTACAACGACCCTGTCCTCGAGTGGCACTAGTTTCATGCACAACCCTCCTGTCTATGATGATTGCCGCTTGGCTCACGGGTGCCTGATCAGGCACCAAAACCTGCTTCGCACAGTTGGCACTCTCAACCCAAGAGTGCCAACTGTCGGATATGTTATGCGCAGACTCAGGATTTGTCAAACCAAGCAGCGGCATTTTCTTGGGCGGTAGGGCCGGCTCGCGCCGGGAGTCGCCCCGCCGATGAGGTCGACCGGAAGCCGGCTCACGCCAGAAGCGGCACTCGAGTGAGAGCTAGTGGCCTCCTAGGCTTTCGCCGGAATCCACTGCCCCAAGGCCAACGACGCGGAGGCGTCCACGGCCAGGTAGTCGGGGTAGTCGAGCCGTGGCCCTCTGAGGGCGGCCGCGCCGATCATCGCCGCGTTGTCGGTGCAGTAGGCAAAAGGAGGGATCAGGACCTCCATGCCCGCGTGACCACCGGCCTCCGCCAGCCTTCTTCGCAGTAACGAATTGGCGGCGACCCCGCCGGCCACGGCCACCGTCGGTACCTTCTCCTGTTTCGCGGCGCGGAGTGTCTTGCTCACCAAGGCTTCCACGATAGCCTGGCGGTAGGAGGCCGCGATGTCGGCGGCGTGGCGCGCGCGCTCCTCGGCTGTCATGCCGCGCAGCAGATAGTAGAGCGCCGTCTTCACCCCCGAGAAGGAAAAGTCGGGACGAGGGGATCTCCTCATGCCGATCGGGAACGGAAACGAGGCCGGGTCCCCCTTCTCCGCAAGTTCGTCCAGTTCCCGCCCGCCCGGGTAGCCAAGTCCAAGGAGCCTGGCGCCTTTGTCGAACGCTTCTCCGGCCGCATCGTCGAGCGTCTGGCCCAGCAGTCTGAAAGTCGTCCGGTCTTCGATCCGGATCAGAAGAGTGTGACCACCTGAAGCCACAAGCGTGACCATGGGGAAGCGCGCGTCCGACTGGGCCAGCCAGGGCGCGGCCAGGTGACCATGGATGTGATTGACGGGGAAGAAAGGCAAGCGACGGCTCCACGCGACGGCTTTGGCCGTCTGCACTCCAATCAACAGCGCCCCGATCAGCCCGGGACCCACCGTCGCAGCGACCGCTGCCAACTGGTCGACGTTACATTCCGCCAGGCGCAGCGCCTCGCTCACCACTGCGGTCATACGCTCCACGTGGGCTCTACTCGCCACCTCCGGCACCACACCCCCATAGCGCTCGTGGATGGAATCCTGGGAGTGCGTGACCGACGACAGCACTTCTCCACGCGAGTTCAGCACCGCCGCGGCCGAGTCGTCGCACGAGGACTCGATGGCAAGCAGGAGCCCCTCAAAGGAGCGCGCCGCGCGGTCCACGTCCGCGGGCACTGTTGCGGGCGCCGTTCTTCCAGCATGTCCTTGCCTGTCGCCCGAGCCGCCGGTACCGGCCCGCGGGTCCCGGATCATCACGAGCGCGTCCTCTCCTGTGTCCGGATAGTATCCACGGCGCAACGCCAGACTGGTGAAGCCGCGCGAGCCGTAGAGACCCAGGGCGCCGGCGTTGCCCGGCCGCACTTCCAGCAGCACCGATCTCCCGGCACGGTCCGCCGATCCCAGGAACTCGTCCAGCAGGATCCCTCCGATGCCCTCGCCTCGCCTGGCTTGCGTCACGGCCAAATCGAGCAGATGCCATTCATCGGCGTAGCATCGACCGATGAGAAACCCCAGCACCGCCCCCTGCTGCTCCGCGGCGACCGTTCTCCACCCTGGTTCCTGCCGCAACTCCTCCGCGAACATCGCCTTGGTCCAGGGCTGTCCAAAGCATGCGGCTTCGATCTGGACTACGGCAGATAAGTCCTCGGGGCGCATATCACGCGTGACAGGACTCACGTCCGGACGGGACCTTCCGACGACGGGCTTCCCGGCGATCCCGCCCAGGGGTCCCGCATCTTGGTGATGTGGACGTCGGCGTCCGGGGAGCGCACGTAGATGGGCTTCACCGCTTCGGGAACAGCCGGGCCGCCCTCGCGAAGCACCCCGGCAAGCCACCGCTGCAGACGATGGCCCTCGAAACCCTCCCCGGGTTCGATCAAAAGGTCCTGCCCCAGGACAAGCCACTCGGCCCCAACCGCGCTGCCTACGAATTCCGCGCCTTCAGGGAGGTCGCCGATCAACTCCCGCGCCTCAGCGAGAACTTGAGTCGGGCCTGCGCCAACCGCCGCCACGATCCCACCCAATGCGGCCCGGTCGCAGACCGCGAAAGCACCTCGGCGCACCCATCGCCGCGCGGGAGCCTCCGAGCCGGTCGCTTCATACAGGCCGAAGAAGACCTGCCCCCGCCGTGCATCGACTACCGGCACGAGCAGTGCGGAGACCGGCGCCACTCCCACATCGTCGCCACCGGAACGGCAAGCGCCGCCCGCGATCGCACGCGTAGCGGCAGCGGCAGCCAGTGCGCCAAGAGTGCTTATGCCGGCGACTGGTACCTGCAACGCGAGGCTGAGTGCTCGCGCGGTAGCCACTGCGATCCTCACGCCTGTGAACGTCCCAGGCCCGACACCCACCACGATGGCCCCAAGATCTGCAGGCGAAAGACCCACTTCCGCGAGCATCTCGTCGACCATGGGCAGAAGCAGCTTCGCCTGGCCGCGACTGTCGACCTCGGCGCGACTCCCCACAGTCTCCCAGCAGGGCGGGCACGAAACCCCGCGCACAACGCCGTCCGCTGTTCCCGTCTGGCCCGGGCGCACAAGAGCGGCACCGCAGACCCGCGTGGAGCCATCCAGCGCCAGTATCACCCTTGGAGGCTTCTGAAGAACGAAGCCTTGGCCCCCAGGGTCAGCCACGATCACTCGCCTGTTCCCAACGCCGGAGGGCGTCCTCATCGGCGGTCTCTATCTCCATAAAGCGCTCCCGCAGCGACTCATGCTGCAATCGCACGATCCATCTCGGAACACCCAATCTTCCGAGGCCCGCTTCAGGCCATTCGACGAATGTGATCGCGTCCACACGCACGTACTCCTCCAGGGCAAGGGCGTCGTCGTCCCCGATGTCGTCCACCCGGTAGAGATCCAAGTGCTGGATCACCACGCGGCCCGAATAGATGTTCGCGATGGTGAACGAGGGGCTGCGGACCGGGTCTGCGACTCCCAGTTCCTCGGCCGCGGCACGCACAAAGGTGGTCTTCCCTGCTCCGAGCGGCCCGTAGAGAAGCACCAGATCGCCGGGCCGCAGAGCTCGCGCCAACCTCCTCCCTATCCGCTGCAGCTGCTCCAACTTCACGCCACGGCTGCGCAGCACAACGTGCTTCGCGTCTACCACAGATGCAGTTGCTCGGTGCGAGGGGAGTCGGGCCGGGCAGGATGGGGTCCCTCGGAACCTGGCGCCCGCTCGGCCTCGCCTGACTGCTTCGGGCTGGGCTGGTTCGGGCCCGGCTCGCCGGCGCCCGGCCGGCCGATACTCTCCTGCTCAAGGGCGCCCGCACCCCCGCGGAGCGCCTCTGCCCCCAGGTCGAGCAGACGGCGCAGCTTGCCGAAATCGTCCACCAGTACCTGCCGGTTGGCAGGAGTGTAGAGTGCCGCCGCGGGGTGGAATACCGGGAAGATGACCGTGTCCACGCCGCCCAGCTCCTTCTCCTTGGCCTTCCCGTGGATCGCGGTGATGCTGAGCTCGGTGCCGGCCAGCCGTTTGGTGGCGAACCGCCCGAGCGTACAGATGACTCGTGGCCGAATGATGGCGATCTGGTCCATCAGGTGCGGACCGCAGGCCTCGAGCTCGTCGGGGAGCGGGTCGCGGTTCTCAGGGGGTCTGCACTTCACCACATTGGCGATGTACACGTCTCCCCGCGTCAGCCCTATGCCTCCCAGCAACTCGGTGAGCAACTTGCCCGCCTGGCCCACGAACGGCTCTCCCAACCGATCTTCGTGGAAACCCGGTCCCTCCCCCACGAACATCAGCTCCGCCTGTGGGTTCCCCACCCCGAACACAACCTGCGTGCGGCCTGTGCAGAGGCCGCAACGATCGCACTCGCGCAGCGAATCCTCTAGGGCTCGCAGCGCTTGGGAGGCGTCGACGGCAGGCTCTCGTTTCGCTTCCTCTTCCACGCCCTAGAGAGTAGCAGATGGCCCGTGGCTCAGCGTCCGGCGAGGTGCTATCCTACCGGCGCGTCGTGGCGACGCGGGCGAGGATTCTCTCTCGGACCGTCTACCTTCCGGAGGCGGAGCCATAGGGCGAATCGCTGCCGGCCACGCTCCGCGGGAACAACCGAGCCACGTCTGGTATCTGCGGGCAGAACTGGAACAGGCAGGTATTTCGTAGAAGGTGCAGGCACAACCGTGCGCTTCGTCGTCGTCGGCGCAGGCCGTCTCGGCGCCAGCCTTGCCCTCGCGCTCCGTGGCCACGGCTCCGCGCTTCTCGGTTTCACCGCCCGTACTTCGCAAGGCCGCGCCAACGCCGAGTCGTGGTTGGGAATGCCTTCATCCCCAGGCCTTCCCGAATTGGTAGGCAGGCAGCCCGACCTCTACATCCTAGCCGTCCCCGATCAGGCGCTTCCTACGGTGGCCGGGGGACTTGCGGCCCTGCTTGCCGCTTCCAAGCCGCCCCATCATCCGTTCGTCGCGCACACCAGCGGGGCCACCTCGGTGGACGTCCTCGCTCCGTGCGTAGAGGCGGGGGGCACGGCACTGGTGTTTCATCCCTTGCAGACGTTTACGGACGCAGTCACCGGCGCCGGCCGCTTCCTGGGTGCAGCCATCGCCGTCACCACCTCTGACGGGCGCGCCGACTCCCCGGCCGCCCAACTTGGTTTCGGCCTTGCCATCACGCTCGGCGCCAGGCCCTTCCTCCTTCCCGACGACAAGCGCGGCCTCTACCACACCGCGGCCACCGTGGCCTGCAACTACCTGGTCACGCTGGAGCACCAGGCCAAGCGGCTCTTCGTGACCGCCGGCCTCCCCGAGGAGCAGGCCCTCTCTCTGTTCCTACCCCTCGTCGAGACCACTCTCGCCAACATAGCTACCCACGGCACGGTCGAGGCTCTCACCGGACCTCTCAGCCGGGGCGATACCGACACCATAGCCACACACCTCGCTGCCCTCGCCGCTGACGCGCCCGGCCTGGTCCCGCTCTATCGCGTGCTCGGGCTTGCTTCGCTGGACATCGTGAGGGCGCGGGGGGAAATTCCAAGCCAGGTTGTAGACACGCTGGCCGAGATGTTGGCGGGTCCCATTGACTCCAGCAGCTTCTGACAGGATGGCCATTGGCGCGCATAATGGACCGCGAAACACGCTAGAGAGAGGAACCAGGGCATGACGAAGGCCACGACGGTCACCGGTACGGCTACGGTTGTGACCGACCGCATACTCTTCAGCACCAAGGGCGACGCCGACATGGTGAACCTCACGGCCGACGTCCGTCGCATCGTGAAGGACGCCGGGCTGGCCGCCGGAGCCGTTACCGTGTTTTTCCCAGGGGCAACCGGCGCCGTCACCACGCTGGAGTTCGAACCCGGGGTGGTGCAGGACTTCGCGAACATGTTCGACCGCATCATCTCGCCGGAGTGGGAGTACGAGCACAACGTCACGCACCCCGACCACAACGGCCACGCCCACGTGCGCGCCGGCTTGCTGGGCCCCTCGCTGGTCTTCCCGATTGAGAACGGCGACATGTGTCTGGGCCGCTGGCAGGAGATCTGCTTCGTCTGCTTCGACAACCGCCCCCGCGAACGAACCGTGATCGTCCAGATACTCGGCGTTCGTCAAGAATGATCGCTTCTTAGCCTAGGAGGACGCCCCATGGAACCAGTACTCCAGCTGGCACTCGATTTCGTCGATCTCCCCCGCGCGCTCCAGGTGGCCCAAGAAGCGGTCGCCGGAGGCGCCGATTGGTTAGAGGCCGGCACCCCTCTCATCAAGAGTGAGGGCCTCGAAGCCATACGCGCCCTCAAGTCGCGCTGGCCCGACCGGGTGATCGTCGCCGACATGAAGACCATGGACGCCGGACGCGCTGAAGTCGAGTGCGCCGCCAAAGCCGGCGCGCGCGTCGTCGGTGTCCTGGGGACGGCCTCCGACGCCACCATCAAGGAATGCGTTGAAGCGGCCCGCAACTACGGGGCCGAGATCGTGGTAGACATGATCCAAGTGCCCGACGTGGTGACCCGCGCCCGTGAGGTCGAGAAGATGGGCGCCAACTACGTGGGCATCCACCTGGCCATCGACGAGCAGATGCAAGGCAAGACCCCCTGGGATACCCTGCGCGAGGTAGCCCAGGCGGTCTCGATCCCGATCGCCGTGGCCGGGGGTGTCAACTCGGAGACGGCCGCGCTGGCACTCGAGGCGGGGGCCAGCATTGTTGTGGTCGGTGGCGCCATCACCAAGGCCGCCGATGCGACCGCGGCAACCAAGGCCGTCAAGCAAGCCATGGAGAGCGGCACCGCGGTCAGGTCCAAGTACTTCGTGCGGACGACGGGCCCGGACATCCGCGAGATGCTGATGCGTGTCTCCGCGGCCAACGTATCCGATGCCCTGCACCGCAGCGGCGACATCCCCGGCATGCGGCCCGTCACACCAGGCGTCAAGATGGTCGGATCGGCGCTCACGGTCCGCACGGCTCCCGGCGACTGGGCCAAGCCCGTGGAAGCCATCGACGAGGCAAAGCCAGGCGATGTCCTTGTGATCGACGTTGGCAACGTGCCTCCCGCCGTCTGGGGGGAGCTCGCCACCAACTCGGCCATCCAGCGCAAGGTGGCAGGCGTGGTCATCTATGGAGCAGCGCGGGACGTCGCCGACATCCGAGCATTGGGGTTCCCGCTCTTCTCAACCCTCATCAGCCCGACGGCCGGGGAAGCCAAGGGCTTCGGCGAGATCGGCGTGCCCATCAAGATAGCCGGCGTCGCAATCTCGCCCGGTGACTGGATAATCGGCGACGACGACGGCGTATGCGTAATCCCCAAGGACAAGGCCGTCGAATACACCAACCGGGCCATGGACGTCCTCGAGAAGGAGAACCGCATGCGCGCGGAGATCCTGGCCGGGAGCACGCTCAGCCAGGTGGGGTACCTCTCCAAGTGGGAGAAGCACTGAGACGACGTCGAGGCTTTCGCGGGCTTGAGTGTCGGTCTTTCGCCGGACGGCATGCTCCGCGCACGTGTGTCCCACGGCGAGGTCCTTGCCCGATCTAGGCGGCGGCACCGGGGAGCGCGGCTCCGGCTTGGCCCGGGTGCTCACTGCCCGGGCGATCATCGTCGATCCACTTCCGAGACCAAGGTGCGGCCGCGCGGGAGATAGCCCGTCCCGTGCGGCCGGGTGGCCGAGTGCTCACCCTCTTGCGCGAACCTGCCGGCTTCAGGACCGCCGAAGGCATGGAGACATTCCTGGGCGGCTACGGCATCGACGGGATGAGCACGCGGCAGCGCAGCAGCAGCTACTTGTTCCTCGGGTCGGTGACCGGAGCGGCTCCGGGCACGTCCGGGTGACCGCCGGGCGCGTCACACCGTGACCGGAACATTGTCGATGAGCCTGGTTCCGCCGAAGAAGACCGCCAGAGCCATCAGGCATTGTCCGGACGCCGTAGTCACCGGGCTAAGGTCGTCGGCTCGCACGATCTCAATGTAGTCCACCCGGCCCAGCGGGGCTTCGAACGCCAGCATGCCGCGAATCGTCCCCTCAACCGTCGCTACGTCCCGCTCTCCCTCGGCTACCAGGTTCTTGGCCGCGGTGAGTGCCCGGTAGAGCGCGGGCGCCTGCGCGCGCTCCTCGGGCGCCAGGCGCACGTTTCGCGAACTCATCGCGAGCCCGTCCGCTTCGCGCACGGTGGGGCACGGAACTATCTCGACCCGCATGTCAAGGTCGTGCACCATCCGCCGGATAACCGCCAACTGCTGGGCGTCCTTCTCCCCGAAGTACGCGCGGTCGGGCCCGCAGATGTTGAGAAGCTTGCCTACCACCGTGCAGACCCCGCGGAAGTGCCCCGGACGCGACCGGCCACAAAGACCGACAGTCAGGCCCTCGACGTCCACCCAGGTGGAGAAGCCCTCCGGGTACATCTCATCCCCACTCGGGCTGAAGATGAGATCGGCGCCCGCCTCTTCACAGAGCCGCCGGTCTCGCTCGAGATCACGGGGATATCGCGCGAAGTCCTCCCTAGGGCCGAACTGCGTGGGGTTGACGAAGATCGACACCACCACCACGTCGTTCGCCGCCCTTGCGGCCCGGATCAGCGACAAATGCCCCTCGTGAAGCGCCCCCATGGTCGGGACGAGGCCAACCGTGTGGCTCTCACGCCGAGCCTCATCCAACACCGCCCGGACTTCGAAGACGGTGGTCAGACAGGGCAGGCCGCCCCTCATCGGCCAGACTCGGCTCGGTCGGAACTGCCGCTCATCGGCCGAACCCAAGTTCGGCGACCGCCAACACTCCGGGCACTCCCGTGGCCGCCCGCACCGCCCGGCGGATGCTTCTCGCAACCACCTCGGCCGCTGCCACGCCCGCCTGCAACACGCTCGTCGTCTTCTCACCGGTCGCGAGGACGAATACGCAGTCGCCGTCCACGGGGGTATGCACCGGGTCGATGGCGCGGGCCAAGCCGTCGTGGCTCATGCGAGCTACGATGCCGCACTGCAGTTTGTCGAGACAGGCGTCGGTCATGACCACAGAGAGCGTCGTGCTGTCCAGGGCGAAGAAGCTAGGCGTGCCTCTCATGGATAGGAGCGTCTCCCTGCCGCCGATGAAGGCCCCGTCGCCGCGCGCCCCGGCTAGAATCGCCCCGTCTTCATCCAGTACGTCCCCGAGGGCGTTCACTACCGTCAGGGCGCTGATAGTCGCTCCGCCTTCCAGGGTCATGCTCGCCAGCCCGACGCCGCCCTTCATCATCCCCTTCGACCCAAGGATCTTGCCCACGGTGGCTCCGGTACCGACTCCTATCGAGCCTTCCTCCACCTGCTCACCGGCGTCTTGAGCCGCGCGGTAGGCGTCATCCGGCTTCGGGAATCCCTGACACGCTCCCACACCCAGATCGTAGATGACGGCAGCGGAAACCAACGGAACGCGGGCAAACGGCGTCCGGTAGCCAGCGCCCTTCTCCCTGAGAAAGGTCGACACCCCGGCCGCGGCTCCCAACCCGAGAGCGCTACCGCCCGTGAGCAGCACGGCGTGCAGTTCGCAGACCGAGACGTAGGGCGACAGGAGCGCCGTCTCGAGTGTCCCCGGGGCGCCGCCCCGGATGTCCACAGAGGCCGTCACGCCTTTGGGCGCCAGCACCACCGTGCAACCGGTCAGGGCCTCTCGGTCGGAGAAGTGACCGACACGTATGCCCTCGATGCCGACGTTCACTGGCACTTCGGCCGGCTCCTAGCGGGAGTTCTTCCTCATCTGCTCGAGGAACTCCGGGTTCGAACGAGTCTCCTTCAACTTGGCGATCAGGAGTTCGATGGCCGCGTTGGGATCGAGCGCGTGTAGCACTCCACGAAGCTTCCACACCATCGAGGCTTCGGCCGGAGCCATCAACAGCTCTTCCTTTCTGGTGCCCGAGTTCTCGATGTCGATGGCCGGGAACACCCGCTTGTTGGCGAGTTGACGGGTCAGGCGCACTTCCCAGTTGCCCGTGCCTTTGAACTCCTCGAAGATCACCTCGTCCATGCGCGAGCCGGTCTCAACCAACGCCGTCGCCAGAATGGTCAACGAGCCGCCTTCTTCGATGTTGCGAGCAGCGCCGAAGAACTTCTTGGGCGGATAGAGGGCGGTCGAGTCAACGCCGCCCGAGAGGATGCGGCCGCTCGCCGGGGCCTGCAGGTTGTACGCTCGCGCCATACGGGTGATGGAGTCGAGAAGCACGACCACGTCCTTGCCCACTTCCACCAGGCGCTTGACCCTCTCCAACACCAACTCGGTCACCTGCACGTGGTTCTCTCCGGGCATGTCGAAGGTCGAGCTGACGACCTCACCGTTGACCGTGCGCTCCATGTCGGTGACTTCCTCGGGGCGCTCGTCGACGAGCAGCACCATCAGGTGCACCTCAGGGTTGTTCGTGGCGATGGCGTGGGCGATGTCCTTGAGGATTGTGGTCTTGCCGGCCTTCGGAGGCGACACGATCAGGCCTCGCTGACCTTTGCCGAGGGGGCACATGATGTCCATCACCCGGGCGGAGAGCCGGTCGGGCGTCGTCTCCAAGCGCAGGCGCTCGTCGGGAAAAAGCGGCGTCAGCGAGTCGAACGTCGGCCGGTGACGCGCCTGCTCCGGGTCGATGCCGTTGACCGTCTGGATCTTGAGCAGCGCGTGGTACTTCTCGTTGTCGCGTGGCGTGCGCACCTGGCCTGTTATCTCGTCGCCCCGGCGCAGCTTGAAGCGGCGGATCTGTGACAGCGACACGTAGATGTCGGAGTCAGACTGCGTGTAGCCCTGGGTCCGCAGAAAACCGTACCCGTCGGGCAGGATGTCAAGCAGGCCGGTGCGGAAATGGAGACCGCTGTCCCGCGACTGCTCATTGAGGATCTTCATGATGAGATCCTGCTTGGAGTACTTGCGGAAATTCTTGATGCCCAGCTCGCCGGCAACCAGATGCAGGTCGGAGAGGAGCTTGGGCTCGATCTCGGCTATCGCCATGGCCTTGCTCTCGGATCTGGTTGCTTCTGTGTATGCCTCTTCTTCGTTCACGTTCCTTGTCTCTTTTCTCTATTGATTCGTTCGTCCTGTCATTCAGTGCCCAGCCGCACAGGGCCTCCCCCGGTCCGCGACCGGTGAAGCGCATGGATTTTTCTCATTGCTCCGCATCTCGAGCACAGCACGATGCTGTGCGTGCGCACTCCGAAATCTTCCACCTCGACCCCCCTCAGGAACCTACCGCGCGTGACCGCTGTGGCGGCGACCAGCACCCCGTCGCCGACCATATCGCGGGAGGTCAACCGCGCCTCGAGGTCCTCGATGCCCGCTGCTTTGACGAGTTCCACCTGCTGTCGCGAGATGGGCCAGAAACGTGCCTGCATCTCTCCTCCGACACAGCGCAACGACGCCGCGGTAAGAATTCCCTCGGTAGAACCCCCGATGCCCACGCACACGTCCACGTTGTCGTCCCCGGTCGCCACGGCCAGCCCGGCCGAGACGTCCCCGTCGATGATCATCACCACCCGAGCGCCGCACTGCCTGATCTGGGCGACGAGCTCCTCGTGCCGAGGACGGTCGAGCACCACGACGGTCAGATCCCCGGGCCTGCGGCCCAGAGCGGTGGCGACGGCCCTGAGGTTGTCGCACACCGGGGCATCGAGATCGACCACGTCGGCAGCCGCGCTGGGAACCACCAGCTTCTGCATGTACATCTCAGGCACCGGCATCAGGCTCCCCCTCGGACCAGCCGCGAGCATGGCGAGAGCCCCGTCCATTCCGCGCGCCAACGCGTTGGGCGCCTGCAGCGGGTCCACCGCGAGGTCCCAGATGTCGGGCTCGTCGGTCATGGCGGGTTCCGCACCCCCACTGCTGGTCACCCAGGGGCCTACCTGGCTCCCCACTTCGGTGCCCACCGAAAGGGCGCGCAGCTCCGGGCTGCCGCCTCGACCGGCGACTACCCGTCCCCTGATGGGCATGTGGTCGAACTCAGCCGCCATGGCAGCACGCGCAGCGCGGTCGGCAGCCACCGGGTCCCCGTGACCCAGCAGCTCGGCCGCGGCCATGGCCGCCACCTCTGTGACGGCCGCGAAGCGGCTGCAGACACAGCCCCCTTTATTGGCCAGCATCACCGTTCTCCTCGCTCTGTTCGATAGCGTGGTAGAGCGCGTCCACCACGAGCCCCAGCGTATCGTCGATGTTCGTGTTGTTCACCACCAAGGTTCCCTCCGCTCGCGCGCGCTCGAGAATGAAGCCCTGGATCTTGCGAATCTCGTCGAAGTTCTTCAAGTAGCGGGCGATGGCCCTGCGGCCCGACGTCTCCTGCTCGCGCACCAAGAAGTGGCCGCGGTGCAAGTGCGGGTCATTCACCGCCACCACCAATTGCAGCATCAGCACGTCGCGCATTCGCTCCTTCGCGCCCGCGGACGCGAGCATTCCGGGCACCATGTGCACTCCTTCGACGATCAGGCTGGTGCGCTCCTTCACGGCCCGGTCGAGGAGCGCCAGCACCCCCACATTGACCACGTCCACCTGTTCCATGAACCCGACCATGCCAGAGTCGAAACTGGGTCCCAGCGGGATACGCACCCCGGCCCCCGCCTCGTACGAGCTGCAGTGGATGGCCGGCATCAAGCTTGCCGAGAAGAAGGCCCGCATCACCTCCCTGATGGAGTCGGTCGAGATGATGCGCACCACACCCAGACGATCGGCCAACTGAGCGGCGATGGTGCTCTTACCCACCCCCGTCGCCCCTCCGATGAGGACGATCACCGGTTTGTCCTCCCTGGCCAGCCGGTTCCAGATGCGATACCGCTTCAGGTAGCGTTGCTCTTCCTTCTCCCCTAGCACCTCTTCGACCAGCTGTCTCAACCGGTCCAAGTCGATCTCCCGATCGGGCCTTGCTTCCAGACGCGTCTCCACGTCCAGTGCCACGATGAAAGCCCTTTCGCGCGGCAATCCGGTCGCCGTGAGCGACGTGGCCAGGAGCCCCTTCGAGAACGGAGCCCTGTGACCCTCACTTACCAGTTGGATGGGAAACGTCAACTCATCACGCTCTGCTTCTGAACCGTTCCTCAGCCCTCTCAGCCAACTCCCGGACCACTTCCGCCAGACGTCCCGGCAGGGCCGGCGCCACCTCCAGCGGAAGGTTGTCCACAGGCACCACCGGCAGTCCCCTCGCTTCGGCCATCTCCGCCACCACGTCGATGGCCGCCGCCTTTATCTCAGTGAGCACCAGCTCGACCCCTGTCATCTCAGGCCTCTCGAAGTCCGCTCTCAAAGCCGCCCTGTCGGCTAGGTTGGGTGAGAACAGCTCCACCCGACAGCCCCACCGTTCTTCGAGAAACCGGCGAAGCGTCGTCTCCTGCACAGCCGGCGCCGTCGAGAAGAAGGCCACCTTCCTCCCCGCGACCTCCTCACTCGGACGAGGCCTGAGCACAACCGGAACGGCAGTGATCCCCGGCTTGACCTCGCCCACCCGCTCTAGCAAGGTCCGCACCTTCTCCGCCGACGCCAACGGCTCCTCGGCCATGGTGAGAACCACCGCGTCGCTCACGAGCACCCGGTATGTGCCGAGGTACCCGACGAGATGCTCCACCGGCTGGTGAGCGCCGGCCACCAACAGGCGGGCATCGGAAGCCACCGGCGGTAGTCCCGCGCCGCTTCCTTCCAACACAAGCAAACCCGGCCCGAGAGCGTTCGCCCGTTCGACGCCTTCACGCACGTTGGAGAAGAACGGCTCTCCGGCCATACCCGCGCCGCAGCGCCGGCATCCCACCGTCGTCACCCGACTCAGCAGTGCGTCCTCGAAGTAGTCAGAAGCCGCATGTGCGCCCTGCCGGCTCCTCGCCAACAGGTCCGCTATGGTCAACCGCCCACTCTCGCCCTCGATGACCTCGGGCTTCGCCGGGCCGCCGCGCCCCATGGCCACGACCACTACCGCCGGGCCGCCCTTTTGCCCGGTGACGACCTCTTGAAGGGCCCGCGCGACGTAACCGCTCACCGCCGTCTTGCCCACCCGTTTGCCCGTACCGATGATCGAGAGGGATGGGCATGCGCAGAGACGGTCTGAACTCGCGGGGCTGAAGTGAAAACCTGGACCTAGGTAGCCCACGCCTCTCGCCAAGCTTTCGCTGATAAGGCGGAAACGCTCTTCGTATCCTAGCACCGGTTCATCGCTCAGGTCAACGACCACCTCGGGCTCGTAGTCCTCGATCGCCCGGCGCAGCCCCCGGGACCAATCGGCGTCGAACACCACCGGCAGGCCGTAGAGGGCGCCGGCTTCGCTCTGCAGATCCCCAGACTTGATCTTCTCCGAGCCACCAAGAAAGACCGCCGCTCTGAAGTCGAACCGATCGGCGGCTTGCCGCAGGGCGTCCGCCACCACCGGGGGGTAGTGCTCGCCGTCGATCAGAGCTACGGCCGAGCGTCTCATCAGACCGCGTCGAACTCGACGATCACTTCTCCGCCGTGGAACGGGTAGCGCCGCGTGATCCGCACGTGCTCGCCCTCTATCTCGACCACGTTGTAGCAGGGTTTGGTGTCGCCTCGCAGGCGGAGGGTCGCCACGGTCCCCGCGTTCACCACGTACATGTTCTCCAGGCGCCAAGCGTAGGGAACGTGCTTGTGGCCGGAGAGCACCAGGTTCACGCCGCAGCCGATCAGGACCTCGAGCACGTCGCCTGCGTCGTTGACGATATTCCGTTCGCGTCCCGTGCCTGGGATGGGCAGCAGGTGGTGATGCAGCAGGAAGATCTTGAAATCGTCCGGCTGTTCCATGAACGCCTGCCTTATCCACGGGTAGCGGTGCCTGCCGATGCGCCCATTGTCGAGGTCGGGTTCGGTGGAGTCCACTCCTACCACTGTGACCCCATTCTTTCGGATCACTGGCTCTCTGGTCGCGAACAGTCGCTCAAAGTGGGCGTAGCCCACGTTGCGGCTGTCGTGGTTGCCCGGCACCACCAGCACGTCAGGGCAGGTGAGACGGTCGAGGTACTCCCTAGCCTCGCGAAACTCCTGCCGGAACCCCATGGTCGTGAGGTCACCGGTCACGAGGACGATGTCGGGAGCGAGGTCATTCACCTCCACGAGCGCCCTGTCGAGCAGGTTCGACACGAAGTACTGCGATCCCGTGTGCAGGTCGGAAAGGTGCGCGATGGTGCACGAACGAATGCTGCTATCCAACTCCGTCTCCTCCGCCCGGCGCTGGCCGGGGCCGGTTACGAGAACTGAGGTGACGCCGGCTCGATCAGGGTCGAGCGGCGGGTTCCACTATTCGGCAGTGGCTATGATCTCCTCCACGGCTGCCAGATCAGCCGGGCAGTGGATTATCGGTCGCGACTGATCTATCGCGACCTGGGGATCCTTCAGCCCGTGCCCCGTCAGCACGGCCACCAAGGTGTCTCCAAAGGGTAGTCCCGCGCCGCGATACTTCAACAGCCCCGCTACGCTGGCCGCCGAGGCGGGCTCGCAGAAGATGCCCTCCTTCTGGGCGAGCAAGCGCTGAGCCGCGAGTATCTCCTGGTCGGTGACGTCACGGATCGCGCCGCCCGAATCGCGGGCGGCGGCTAGGGCTTCGTCGCCCCGGGCAGGATTGCCGATGCGTATGGCAGTCGCCACGGTCTCAGGATGGTCCACCTTCTCACCGCGCACCAGCGGGTTGGCGCCCTCGGCCTGGAAGCCCCACATGACCGGCAAGCGGCCCGCCTTGCCTAGGTCCGCGTACTCCCGAAAGCCCTTCCAATACGATGTGATGTTGCCCGCGTTGCCCACAGGTATCGACAGCATGGCGGGCGCTTCGCCGAGCGTATCGACCACTTCGAAGGCGGCGGTCTTCTGACCCTCGATGCGATAGGGGTTCAGGGAGTTCACCAGCGTGATGGGGAGACGCGAGGAGATGTCCTTCACGTACTCGAGAGCCAGATCGAAGTTGCCCTCCACGGCAATGGCGACAGCACCGTGCATCAGGGCTTGCGACAGCTTGCCCATGGCGATCTTGCCCTCGGGGATGAGCACGACGCAACGCATGCCCGCTCGCGCCGCGTACGCAGCAGCCGAAGCCGACGTGTTGCCTGTGGAAGCGCAGATCACCGAGCTGGCCCCCTCTTCGAGGGCCTTGGTGATGGCCACCGTCATGCCGCGGTCCTTGAAAGAGCCCGTGGGATTCACGCCCTCGTACTTGAAGAACACCTTGCAGCCCAGTTCGCCGCTCAGCCACGCCGCCGGGACGAGCGGAGTGCTGCCTTCACCCAAGGTGGCCGGTACCGTCCCCGGCTTCAAAGGCAGGTGGGCGCGGTACCGCTCGATCACCCCGAACGGACGTGCCTCGGCCCCGCGCATAGCAGCCTCACTCCCCATGTCGGCCTCGCTTCTCACCTCACAGCACCCTCAGCGTCATCGGCTCGCTCTTGCAGCACGCAAGACCCTTCGCCTGCGCGATGGCGGCAAAGAAGTCCTTCTCTTTGGTGGGATGGGTGATCAGCACCAACTCCGCCTCGTCTCCCCTGCCCTTCTGGATCATGCTGGCAATTGACACGCCATGCTCGGCGAACACCCGCGCGATCTGGGCGAGTACTCCAGCCTGGTCGGCCACGTCCACCTTGATGAAGAACGCCGTCTCCACCTCATCCGACGGATAGAAGCCGAGGCCCCGATAGCAGGAGCAACTCTGCAAGAAGCCGACGTCCTTGGTGTTGGCGATGGAGATGATGTCGCTCACCACCGCTGTCGCGGTCGGTCCTCCGCCGGCTCCCGGCCCCATCAGCATGATCTCGCCGATGGCGTCTCCCTGTAGGAATACCGCGTTGTTGGACCCGCTAATCGCGGCCAGGGGGTGGCTCAGAGGTAGCAGAGCGGGAAAGACCCTCACGCTCACCCGGTCCCCGATCAAACGGGCAGCGCCGATGAGCTTCACCACGAAGCCCAGGTCCTTTGCGTAGCGGACGTCGGCCAAGCTGAGGTTCTGAATGCCCGTGCAGGCCACGTCGTTCAAGGTCACCCGGGAATGGAAGGCAATGGAGGCCAGAATGGCCATCTTGGCGGCCGCGTCGGCGCCGCCCACGTCGGCTGTGGGGTCGGCCTCCGCATAGCCGAGCCGTTGCGCGTCCTTGAGGATGTCCGCATAGTCACCCTCGTCCCGGTACATGCGGGTGAGGATATAGTTGGTCGTCCCGTTGACGATGCCGTACACGGTGTGCAGGCCGGCCGCCATCATGCTCTCGCGCATCACCTTGATAATGGGAATGGCCCCGGCCACTGAAGCCTCGAAGCGCAGGTGGCGCTGTTCTTCCTTGGCCAGGCTGAAGATGGCCTGCCCCCGGGTGGCGATGAGTTGCTTGTTGGCCGTGACGACGTTCTTGCCCTTCCGCATGGCAGCATCTATGAACGTGAAGGCCGCGCCGGTGCCACCGATGACCTCCACCACGATGTCGATGCGCGGGTCGTCTACTATCTGAGCGAAGTCGCTGGTGAAGAGACCCGCCGGAGCGTCCGCCGGGATCTTCCCGCTATCGATCTCCAGCACTTTGCTAACCTGAAGATCGACGCCCGTGCCCTCCAGGATCTGGTCGTGCTCCTTCTGGATGAGCCCGTACACGCTCGACCCTATGGTGCCGAAGCCGAGCAGTCCAATGCGCACGATCCTGTCCCGGTCCATCGTTGTGCCCCTCGTCTCCTAGTCTCCCGGTACGCCCTGGTCTCGCAGCCGACGATGCCTGGCCACCAGATCCGCATAACTCTCACGTTCGATGATCACCCGGGCTCGTCCTTCGTTCACGAGCAACACAGCGGGACGTGGACTACCGTTGTAGTTGGACGCCATGGCGTAGCAGTACGCGCCCGTGGCCGGCATAACGAGGATATCGCCAATTTCTGGGCGAGCGATGAGCGCATCGCGGATGAGGATGTCGCCACTCTCGCAGTGCTTCCCCGCAACGGTGACCTTGGTGTCGGCCGGCGTGTCGGCCTTGTTGGCGAGCATCCCCTGGTATGCCGCGTCATACAGCATGGGCCTGATGTTGTCGCTCATGCCCCCGTCGACACTCACGTAGGTGCGCACCCCGGGGATCTCCTTGATGGTGCCCACCGTGTACGCGGTCACGCCCGCCTTGCCAACGATCGACCGGCCGGGCTCGATGAGAACCCGCGGCATCGGGAGCCCCAAGGCCGCCATCTCTTCGCGCACGCCCTCCACTTTCACCGTCGCGTACTCACCGATGGACGAGGGAGAATCCTCCTGTGTATACCGGATACCCAGTCCACCGCCGACATTGAGGTAGCGGCACTCGAAGCCGAAGCCGGCATGCGCCTGCCCGATGAGCTGTACCAGGATCTTGATCGCCTTGCGGAATGCGTCCAACTGAAAGATCTGGCTGCCGATATGCGCGTGCAGGCCCACAAGGTCCAGATGCGGCGCCACGAGAGCCTCCCGGATGGCCTCGAGCGCTATCCCCTCGGCCAGCCCGAAGCCGAACTTGGAGTCGACGTTGCCCGTCTCGACATAGGAGTGGGTGTGGGCTTCGACCCCCGGCGTGATGCGAAGCAGTATCCGTTGGGTGCCGCCTCGCGCCGCCACCATCTCTTCCAGCAGCGCCAGTTCCTGGAGGCTGTCGACCACGACGAAGCCCACGCCCCCGGATAGGGCGTAGTCCAACTCCGACCGAGTCTTGTTGTTCCCATGAAAGAAGATGCGCTCGGGCGGGAAACCAGCCATCTTGGCCACGTGGTACTCGCCCCCCGAAGAGACGTCGATGGATAGACCCTCCTCCAGCGCCAGCTGAGCTATGGCCACGCACGAGAACGCCTTGCTGGCGTAGATCACCTCGAAGTCGTCGGTGTGCTCGCGAAAGGCCGCCGCGTACCTCCGGCATTGATCGCGGAGGGTCGTCTCGTCGTACACGAGAAGCGGCGTGCCAAACTCGGCCGTCAGACTGACCACGTCGAGGCCGCCGATCTCCAGGTGCCCGCCAGCGGAGTGGGCCGACGTGATGGGATAGACAAGCGTGTGGGTCACAGAGCCTCCTGAGCAAGAAACATCGGTACGTTACCATACAAGGCCGGGGGGGCTGCTTCAAGCTGGTAGAATGAGGCCCCAGGATGATCGACGAAACACCGACCTTCTCCTACTATCGGGGCACCAAGCAACCCACCTTCGCCACCCGCACAGAGCTCGAGGCAGCAAAGCTATTCGATTATCACCGCATCGCCTGGGAGTACGAGCCCCGGACCTTCATTCTCGAACAAGACGAACGGGGAAACATCCTCGAGGCCTTCACGCCGGACTTCTTTCTACCCGACCTCGACCTCTTCGTGGAGGTCACGGAGATGAAGCAATCACTGGTCACCGCCAAGAACCGCAAGGTCCGAAAGCTGCGCGAGCTGTACCCGGACATCCGCGTCAAGCTGTTCTATCGCAAGGATTTTGTGCGCCTTGCCCAGAAGTACGACCTCTAGCAGGCTATTGAACAATGACGCTGCGCCGTCAGGAAGCGATTGCCACGAGCGAGACAATGACGCAGGAAGCGCGAATAGCAGCGCTATTGGCGCGACCGAGCAAGCCGTATCGCGCCGGCCAGTGCGTCCTGAGGGCCGCAGCTTCGTTGTTCAACAGCCTCCCAGGGCACTGATGGCTGCCCAG
>Ga0182021_10002326_pt1 | contig 22079 bp, 18 predicted proteins | sample 612E3MmetaG_FD_120493 | JGI IMG/M metagenome (GOLD analysis project Ga0182021, IMG submission 120493) | Permafrost microbial communities from Stordalen Mire, Sweden - 612E3M metaG (Illumina Assembly) | ecosystem: Environmental > Terrestrial > Soil > Wetlands > Permafrost | place: Sweden... | reverse complement strand
GCCAACTTCCTCGAGATGCTGGCGATCATCGTGGTGCCGATGGCGCAGGTCTTCATGTTCGGCCTGTTGATCGGCAACAAGCGCCATGCGTGGACCCTGTTCGCCGTGATGCTCGCCATGTTCGTCGTGTCGTTTGGCGTCGCGTGGTACGCCGAGGCCCAGCCGAATCCGGTTACCGACAACATCATGCCGCACCTGGAGGGCAAGGAGCAGCGGTTCGGCGTGATGAACAGCGTCCTCTGGGGCGTATCCTGCACCGCCATCGACAATGGCTCGGTAAATTCGATGCACGATAGCTGGATGCCCATCGCCGGCCTGATGCCCATGTGGAACATCCTGATCGGCGAAATCATGTTCGGCGGCATCGGCTGCGGCGTCTACTGCATGCTGTTTCACGTCCTCATCGCCGTCTTCATCGCGGGGTTGATGATAGGACGAACGCCGGAGTATCTCGGCAAGAAACTCGGCGCCTGGGAGGCGACCTGGGCGGTCATCGGCGTGCTGCTGCCCAACGCCGCCGCGCTGATCCCGACCGCGCTTTGTGTGTTCCTGCCCTCGGGCATCGCGAGCATGGCCAACGCTGGGCCTCACGGCTTGAGCGAAGTGCTCTACGCCTTTGGCGAAGCCGCCAACAACAACGGCAGCGCTTTCGCCGGGCTCAACGCAAACGTGCCGATCTACAACGTGCTGCTCGGCCTCGGCATCATCATCGGACGGTTCGCACCGATTGCGGCCGCGCTCGCGATCGTCGGCCGGCTCGCGTCGAAGAAAACCGTCGAACCCTCCGCCGGCACGCTCCCAGTGCACGGCTGGACCTTCGGCCTCACGCTCACCGGCGTCATCGTCGTCGTCGCCGCCCTGACCTTTTTCCCGGCGCTTTGCCTTGGGCCGCTCCTCGAGCACGGGCTCATGGCGGCGGGCCGCGTGTTCTGACAACCAGCCAAACTTATAGCCCATGAGCACCACCTTCAAAATCGAATATTCCTCCCTGGTCCGCCAAGCGGTGTTGGACTCGTTCAAGAAGCTGCACCCGCGCGACGAGATCAAAAATCTCGTGATGTTCGTCGTGTGGCTCGGATCGATCGCGACGACGATCTTTCTTTTCCTGCCCGGCCAGTTCAACTCCTTCAACCTGCAGATCTGTTTCTGGCTCTGGTTCACCTGCCTCTTTGCCAACTTCGCCGAGGCGATGGCCGAGGGTCGCGGCAAGGCGCACGCCGACGAGCTGCGCAAAATGCGGACCAAGACGACCGCCCGCAAGCTGGTCGACGGTCGCGAAGTGCCGGTTTCCAGTAGCGAGCTGAAGATCGGCGACCTCATTGTTTGCACGGCGGGCGATCTAATTGCCGCCGACGGCGAAGTCGTCGAGGGCATCGCTACGGTCGACGAGTCCGCCATCACCGGCGAGTCTGCTCCCGTCATCCGCGAGAGTGGCGGCGATCGCAGCGCGGTCACCGGCGGCACGCGCGTCACGAGCGACCGCATCGTCATCCGCGTGACGGCGGAAGAAGGCCATTCCTTCCTCGACCGCATGATTTCCATGATCGAGGGCGCCCGCCGTCAGCTCACGCCGAACGAGATCGCGCTCAACATCTTGTTGGTCAGCCTGACGGCGCTCTTCATCGTCGTCGTGTTCGTGCTGCCGCCCATGGCGAAATTCGACGAAAAGGCGGCCAATCAGAGCGGTGTCGTGCTGACTTCCCTGCCGGTTTTACTGGCGCTGATCGTCTGCCTGATTCCAACCACGATCGGCGGACTGCTTAGTGCGATCGGCATCGCGGGCATCGACCGGTTGATGCGGCGCAATGTGCTCGCGACGTCCGGCCGCGCCGTCGAAGCCGCCGGCGACGTCGACGTGCTCCTCCTCGACAAGACGGGCACCATCACGCTGGGCAATCGCATGGCGACGGAGTTCATCCCGGCGCCGGGCATCACGGTGAGTTCGCTCGCCGATGCTGCGCAACTTGCCTCGCTCGCCGACGAGACGCCGGAAGGGCGCAGCATCGTCACGCTCGCCAAGGAAAAATTCAATTTGCGCGGTCGCGAGGTCGCCGACCCGCACGCGACTTTCGTGCCGTTCACCGCGCAGACGCGCATGAGTGGCGTCGATCTCGACGGCCGTCACATTCGCAAGGGCGCGGCCGATAGCGTGAAGGCGTGGGTCACCGCGCAAGGCGGCACGTATCCCGCGGAGGTCTCCGCCGAGGTGGAAAAGATCTCCCGTGCCGGTGGCACGCCGCTCGTCGTGGCGGAGAACAACCACGTGCTCGGCGTCATTCTGCTCAAGGACATCGTGAAGGGCGGCATCAAGGAGCGGTTCCAGCAGCTCCGCGCCATGGGCATCCGCACCATCATGATCACCGGCGACAATCCGCTCACGGCCGCCGCCATCGCCGCCGAAGCCGGCGTCGACGACTTCATCGCCCAGGCGAAACCGGAGGACAAGCTCGCACGCATCCGCCAGGAGCAGGAAGGCGGCAAGCTGATCGCCATGATCGGCGACGGCACCAACGACGCACCTTCCCTCGCACAAGCCGACGTGGGCGTCGCCATGAACACCGGTACGCAGGCCGCGCGCGAAGCCGGCAACATGGTCGATCTCGACAGCAATCCGACGAAGCTCATCGAGGTCGTCGAAATTGGGAAACAACTGCTCATGACGCGTGGCGCGCTGACGACGTTCAGCATCGCGAACGACGTCTCGAAGTACTTCGCGATTCTGCCGGCGATGTTCGGCCTGCTCTACGCGACGGAAAAAGGCGGCTACGGCCCGCTGCAAGCCTATAACATCATGTTTTTGCACTCGCCGCAGAGCGCCATCCTCAGTGCGGTGATCTTTAATGCGCTCATCATCGTGGCGCTCATCCCCCTCGCGTTGCGCGGTGTGAAGTACCAACCGCTCGGCGCCAAGGTCATCCTCCGAAGGAACATGCTCATCTACGGCATCGGCGGCATCCTCGTGCCGTTCGTGTTCATCAAACTCATCGACCTGCTGCTCGTCGCCGTCCACCTGGCACCCTGATCTTCCACGACTCCACACCTGAAAGGAAAACATCATGATCAAGCTCATCATTCAGTCGATCCGGCAGAAACTCGTTTGGATCGTCGTGTGCGGCGTGCTCTATCCGCTCGCGATGACCGCGATCGCGCAACTGGCATTTCACGACCAAGCGAATGGCAGCCTCATCGAGCGCGATGGCAAACTGATCGGCTCGGAGCTGCTCGCCCAACAGTTTACCGGCCCCAAGTATTTCTGGCCGCGGCCCTCAGCCGCGACCTACGGTACCGGTCCGACGGGGATCGCGGGTTCCAGCGGCAGCAATCTCGGGCCAACCAGCGCCCAGCTCCAGACCAACGTCCGCAACAACGCCAAGGCGCTGCGCGAGGCGCATAAGCTGCCCGCCGATGCGCCGGTGCCGGCGGATCTCGTTTACGCCTCCGCCAGTGGCCTCGATCCGCACATCAGCCCGGAAGCAGCTCGTTTCCAGATTGCGCGCGTCGCCGGAGCGCGCGGCCTGGGCGAAGATCAGGTCAAGACGCTCGTGGAGAAATTCATCGAACCGCCGCAGTGGGGTTTCCTCGGCGAAGCGCGCGTCAACGTGCTCCGGCTGAACCTCGCGCTGGATGCGGCTGACGCGAAAAAGACCGGATGACACCGCCGCCCGGCAGGTAGGCCCTCTTTGAAACCGCATCCCAACGTGGCAAAACCGTTCGCCCCCGCAGAATTGGCGGCGCGGCTGCGCGTGCTCCAGCGTTGCGAGCCGCCGACAGATGACGGACCGTTGGTCGTCAGCGGCGCCCTGCAGATTGACCTGACCACCCATGCGGCGACGGTGAACGGACACCCGCTTAAACTCACGGCCACCGAGGAAGCGGTCCTGTTCATTCTCGCCCGCCATGCCGGCAAACTCGTGCCGCAGCAGCATCTGACCCGCGTCATCTGGGGAACCGACGTTGCCGACAAGATCGGAGAACTCCGGGTCTACATCGCCCGCCTGCGCCGGAAACTGGAGGAGCACGGCGGGCACAATCTCATTCGGGGCGAAGGCGCGATTGGCTACGGCCTGGCGTTGGCCGCGGACCATGAATGCACCGGGTCCAAAACTTGACCGGAGTCATGCAGACGGAAACCACTACTAAACCTGGCGTGGCGGAGCCGCAACCAAAGCAACGGAGTTGAGACACAGAGCGCACAGAGAATAGGGTCGAGGTCACAGAGGAACGCACGTGCCTCCGTGACCTCCTTCGAACTCCGTGCCTTCTGTGACGAAAAATCGTGTTCGGAAAACAAGACTCTGCGGGTGTGTAATACGAAGTCACACGAATATCGGGGGTGTGAGCCAGGATTCCCGAGATTGGCAAGCCGCTCTATGTCCGAGTGGCCACCACACGCATCGCCGGAATTTTCCGCGGATGGCGCGGATGGTCGCGGATCATGTGGCAGCCCATCCGCGCTTATCCGCGTAATCAGCGGACAAATCAGTTCCTTCGTGACCTCAGCGGCCTCCTGTAAAACCAATCGCGGTTTGGTTGCGGCTCCGCCGCGCCAGGTCGATTCGTGTGCATTCGTGGTTCAACTGAATAATTCCGGCTTAATGTCTTTTTAATGGGAATCGCCCCAACCTTGATTAGCGGAACAGCCGGGAATCGGGCATAGTGGCGCCGTTCCAAGAACAGCGCCATGAAACTCACCGAACTCCGAAATCAATTTGGTCGGCCAGCCCGCGGGGTCCAAGCCTATGCCGCCCGGACCTTGAGGGGTGTAGCCTGCTGCCAGGAAATTCCTGAAGTCTACGATCGCCTGGAACCTTCGGACGATCCGCAACTCCGGCTCAGTCAGATATTGGACGGCCGGTTCCTGGTCCGGGAGATCTTCGGCCGTGACGAGGTGGCGACCATTTATCGGGCCATCGACATGCGGCAGCGCAAGCGCGAGGTGGCGCTAAAGGTGCCGTTGCTGAGCGTGGAAAACGATCCCGTCAGCTTTGCGCGCTTTTGTCGTGAGGAGGAGATCGGCCTCAAGCTCGCACACCCTTTGCTCCAGAAATATTTCCCGGTGGCGGGGGAGAAATGCCGGCCGTACATCGCAATGGAATTCTTGCGCGGCTGCACATTGGCCCATCTCGCCCACGAAATCTGTCCGCTCGAAGAAGCCGACGCCTTCAAAATCGTCGGTCTGCTATGCGACGCCCTCGGCTATATGCACGAGCAGGGCCTGGTGCACTGCGATCTGAAGCCGGCGAACATTCTGCTGTGTTGCGACCATACGCTGCGCGTGATGAATTTCGGGTTCGCGTCTTCTCCCACGCACGAACGCAACGGGTCCGGCCAGACGGTCCCTTTTTCCCGCACGCCCCAATACCTGGCGCCGGAGCAAGTGGAACACGGCCCCATCGACGCCCGCACCGACATCTACGGATTAGGCGTCATTCTCCACGAACTGCTGACGGCGGGAGCTCCAATTCAAGACGAAAGGGGCAGGTCACGGGCGTCTCAGCGGACCGTGGAGCAGGCAAATGCGCCGCAAGCGTTGAACCCTGCCCTGTCGGCCCAAGCCGAGGAAATCGTGCGCCGGGCGCTGCAATGCAATCCCGACGACCGGTATCCGAGCATGGCGGCTTTCAAAGCGGACCTGAGCAGCCTCACGGAAGAGGGTTCCACGATCCAGTGGTAGGTCGGGGTTTATCCCCGACAGATTTTTCCGGGATGTCGGGCATAAAGCCCGACCTATAATGCCAACCGCCGGCGCCACCTCAAAATGGCCGCGTGGCCAATCAGACTTAATAAAATCTTAATGGGAATCGCCCCGGCATTTATTAACGGGGCGACCGCGATTTCCGCATAATGGGCCCGGGATCAAACTGTGCCATGAAATCGACCCAACTACTTCATATTGGTACCAGGATTGCGTCCATAACTGCGGTTTGTCGGATGGAGGGGGGTAGGGGAGGAAGTTGCTTCCTCCCCACCGGCTCGACTCTGGAAAAAGATAATTAAATTGGGGGGGTGCAGGGGGGGCGTAGCCCCCCCGCCCCGCCCTCTGGAGGCAAGGGCTATTCCTCGGTGCCATGGTTCGAATACCCCTGATCTTGGTTGGCAGCGTTCGGATGGACGCATCTCTTCTCATAGCCGCGATCTTGTTGGCTTCGGTTCTGTTTTGTCAAACGCCGGAAAGCTTAACTCCGAGCTTGAATTTGGCTCCCGGTGATCCATACCTATGGACGGGTGATATCGAAGATCACAAAGGTTTACTTTGATGCCGGCCCACCAATCGAGCTTCCGGTGCTGTTCTCCGACGATTGTAGCCTGATCGCTCCACTGTTACACTATCAACTCACTCGGAGGAGACGCTCCTTAAGCTGGCATCGGCGCATCGTCACAGCTGTGCGTTTGCTGCTCGAATACGCTGCGGCAAATCCCGCTCTGTGCTCGGAACCTCAGTTGCTGTTCCAGAACTTTATCGCTCGTCTTAATGGGGGCACAACTGACGCCGGGATGGATTCAAGTGGACTTCACTGGCTCCCGCGCAAGCCGCCAGATGCAAGATCGATCTGCCGAGCAATCACGGGGTTTTCAGAGTACATGTCGAAATATTACGCCTCAAGCCCCCTTAATCCAATGCGTCCTGCTAATTGGCATGAACGTGTATGCAGGTTCGCCGGTCAACTTCATCGGCACGACAACAATTTTCTATCCCATCTTCAGTCACCGGCTGACATCTGGTCCCAAACAAGGTATGTGGAAAACAGTTTTGGTGGCCTGCCGCAGGAGCCGCGCGTTGACGGCGACACCCGGACTCGGTTCCCCCAAGAGCGCTTCGGCGATCTAATCTATCGCGGATTCGCAGTTCGCCCACATGTTGCCGATCCGATTCTCCGTCTAAACATTCGCGACGTTTTGATCACGCTGTTGTTACACGGCGGCGGCCTGCGTTGTTCCGAAGCGTTTCACATGTTCATCAATGATGTCGCGCCAAACCCAATGGATGAAACAAGCGCGTTGATTCGTATCGGTCACCCTTCATGGGGTCAAATCAGTTGGAAGGACGCATCGGGCCAGGTGACTACTACAAACCGGGCGGAGTATCTCGTGCGCCACGGGTTGCCGCGGCGAGACGTTGTTGCGGGTGCGATGCATGCCGGGTGGAAAAATCCAGTTCTTGATGGGAGATATTACCTTCAGGTTCGTTGGGCTGAACCGCATTACGGCCAACTCTTTTTACAACTCTGGCGACTCTATCAGTACCAATATCTGTCACTGCCAAGCTGGCCGGCTCACCCTTGGGCTTGGGTGTCATTTGATATGGGGCACGCAGGCGAGCCATTGAAAATGGGAAGATATATTGCGGCGCACGGCAGGGCAGTTCGCCGGATCGGCCTCCTCCCGAAACGGGATAACGGAACTAAGCCGCACTGCCACCGGCATTCCTATGCCAAGTGGCTCGAAAGTTTAGGACTTTCACGGGAACACATTCGGCGTTGTCTTCATCATGCTTCGATCGCGTCGCAAAATAGCTACATGCAACTCGATGAGGGTGAAATGCATCTCGAAATGCAGGCAGGCCAGGAACGACTCAATAGGCAATCCCGACCTCTGGTATTGAACGAGTCAACGCAGCGCGACGACGAAGTGGTCCATTCGGCCTTGCTGAAGCGCACGACCGTTAGTACGGCGCAACCGCTACTTGATGAGTGGAATCGCCTTTTCCAGAATCGATTATAGAACACCTGCGTCGATATTTCCAACTATGTGTGATCGTATTCCTCTCCGGAAACACGTCACACGAAGTCGGCATCTCTAGTTTTGTAACTCATTACGATTATCATTGCCCTCATAACAGCCATGAAGAAACAGAAGTCAAAGGTTGCTGCAGTATTACCGTTAAAAGCTTCGCGGGGGAAAAATCTATTTCCGCGCTATACGAGTGATGCTACGTTTGCCTGGGTGGTGCAAGACTATGGCGAGCGGGGCCGTGACTGGGCCGAACTGGGCGCGGCCTTCATGGAAGCCCGGGCAAAATTGGTAGGAGGTGCGTACGGATCACGACTTTTTAATATCAGCCTGTTTATTCGGAGATATGTCGCAAGGTGGGGATTCTGGGAGCCCAGGGACTTGCTTCTTCTCAAACGCGAGCACGAGTTGCCTCCGCTTAGGGGCGAAAAGGGTAAGGCACCGTTTCTAATGAATGCAAGCGGAGTTCATAATGTAAATCGGCTTTGCGGTTTTCTAGACTGGGTACTTGAGAACGATCCGAAGGGCCGTTTCGGCGAATGGGAGGATGGTCACTTCACTGCAATTCCTAACTGCCACAACCCGTTTTCCCGACAGGACTACCGAGGACTTCCTCGTTGCCGAGAATCTGACAAAATAGCGCTTCCGTGGAAAATGATCGTCGATCTGAAGGAAAAGATAGCGCCAGGGCTGCATTTTAGCGACTGGACATGGGCCCACATGCGAAACGGAAAGCACGGCGGTACCCAGTCGGGCGACTGGTTCGAGGTTAAGGACAAAAAGATCGCCGCTGTGATTGACCTTAGGCCAGGTGATGAAGGCTACGATCCAGATCTTGTGCTTAGACGGCGTACCGCGCCCGTTTATAATTCCAACGGCTATTCCGTCGAAAAATGGAACCCAAAGACAAAAAAATCAGAACTTGTCCGTAGAGACATTATCGAGGCTTGGTCACCAATCAGAGCGTTAGCAATATTGGCAAAGCTGGAGGTGTGCGCACGAACCTTTCAGGTTCAGGTGCTAGATAGCGGTGAAGCTGACCAACACCGCGTTGAACTAGTCGACGCGATTGTAGCCGGCAAGCCCCAGCCCCAATTCGAATGGAGAGACAATCCACAACGTGAACGGTTGCTCAATGGGTTGAACGCGGAAGATCGGAAGAGGGTACTGAATAATCGCGGGGTTTTCAGGAGCTTTGCGAGTCCGTATGCTAACAACAAACTTACCGGCCTTTTCTTCAATACGAACAAGACTGGAGATATTAAAAAAGATCCTGCAAACCGCGGCTATTTTGTGCCATGGCAAAACGAAATTCTGTTACGCTGGCTTATTAAGGCACGGAACTGGCAGGAGAAATATAATCCTACCCACCGACCAACACTCTGGACTGAAGGTACCAGTAGACATTTTAAACACGAGATGAGCCCAGCTGATTTAAGGCGAATGCCGCCAACATGTTTTCTTTTCCGAGACGCCAGTGCCCTTAACACTCCCACTACGGGCGCCTCTCCGCTGCGATGGACCACGAAAGATCACGTTCTCCCTGTCACGAGCCAATCTATGGATAAACTTTGGGGGAAACTGCTCGTCGACTATCAGAAGGATCTCCAATTAAGAGGAGAACAAATTGGAGGAAAACCAATTATACTCATAAAGAAATTTCACGAGGGCTCAAGTACTGTTACCACCAAACACCCGTTGCATTCGATCCGGGTATCGCTCTTGAGCGCGTTGGCCTTCGAAGGCAAGGTTCCGATAAATATTTTAATGAAACTCGCGGGCCATGCCCACCTCGTGATGACTCTTTATTACACGAAGATGAACGAGGTGCTGACACACGAGGAAATGACCCTTGCGATTGCGAAAATGGACAGGGACAAGCACGAGAATTATGCGAAATGGATGGCGCAATACGATTTTGATGAAATCGCGTTGCGGATGGTGATGCTCGACGAGGAATCAATCCGTTCGGTGGTTCCGGCTAATCCCGCAGAGCGTAGCCCATACGCCTGGCTGGAGGTGCCCGACGGTTGGTGTTCAGCCGGCGGGAATACATCACCAATGACCGGCGCAAATTATCAAATCCCCGGTTGTTATAACGGCGGGAAAAAGGTCAAAGGCGCAGGTGCCGGCAGTGCAGGCCTTCGCGAAATAGTTCCGCCACGAAAATGCGTAGAGTGCCTCTGTCGATGGCTTTGGACCGGACCAGCATTTCTTGATGCACTACGTGCGAAATTCGATAGCAAGGGCAGGATTCTCGGCGAGCTGGAACGGATCGCGGAACAGACGGAAGCTAAGTTAGAGGCATTAAAAGATGCACGCTACGACGCCGCCAAGAAAGGGCTCCCGTTCGATTCTGCCGAATACGATAAGACGTTTACTCTCTTTCAGCGCCAGGAGGCGGACGCGCTTCGTGCATCTGAAGAAGTTGCCAATGTCGCCTATGCTGTTAATCGTTGCCTCGAGCTAAACAACAAACAAAGAGAGAGTATTGGCGGAACACAAAAAATTGCTTCGCTCGGAACAGAGCAAGACATCAGGATCGTGATCGATACGGTGGATTCCGAGTTGCTCGCCGTGTCTGGAATCTGTCTTGATGCGGAGATTTATCCGGAACTAGAGGGTGATGCAACGTCTGCTGTTTATCGTCGTAGTCAACTCTTGGACCAGTTGCTCCTTCGGGAGAAAGGACAAGTGCCATTGATGTTATTCGACAAGAAAATACAACTCGAACTCGGGAATAGATACCTGCAAAAAATGATTCTTGCACAGGAAGCCCAGTTGCGCAGCGCAAGAAAGCCTGTGCCGCCCGGCGGAAGGGCCATATTGAAAATCGTCGTCACTGCTGTTGAGAAGGCAGTGCAGAAAGACGACCCATTACCCCTTTACTTGCGAACGGCACTCAATGAAGCAGCGAAAGAGCATCTAGCGCTTGGCATGCGACAACAACCGAAGCTTCTTCAATGAAAAAGAAACATCCCGATGAGACGCTCAAGGACCTGACCGCGCAAAGCAAGAATCCGGTCTTCTTGCGCAATATGGCAATCCTCCATGAGGTCTGCCGTGAAACTAGTGCCAGCGGGAAAAATGATTACACTCCGGCGGCCATCGGTCGCATCAGCCAGGCTCGTGGGGGGCCGAGCCTGAATACGCTCTACTCACCCAAGGGTGCGCATTTCCGAAAACTGATTGACGCGTGGGTTGAATGGGAAGGAGTTGAGCCCAAGAAGCCGGCCGCGAGATTGCCTGAGGCCACGAGCGACAACGAGATTCTCTCTAAAATTGATGATTTGGTGGTCCGATCATACATGGGCATTGTTCTCGCAGATCGTCGTCGTCTACGAGCGGAGGTGATCACGTTGAAAGCCTTATCCAAGGGGACACCCGTCATCGATATAAGGCCACAAATCAGCAATAATGCAGTACAGGTATTTGAACCGATCGCAGCCCTAACGGAAGACGAACTTGAAACTCTGCGGAATGCGACTGACTCGACATGGCTAAAACGACATCAACTCGGTGAGGGCGTTCGCGGAGAACTTCTCGACCTTGATGGAAAGATGATTCTTCCACGGGGCGCCCTTCCCGCGATCAGAAAAATGTTGGGCGGAAGCCCCGTTCCCCCTTCTCCGTCGCCGTCGAAATGAACACCTGGATGGTTGGCCAACGGCAGGCGCGTTGGATGGCCCGTGGCTAAAAATCATCCTCCACGGTCTTGGGCTTGTTGCTCCTGCGCCGTGCGCCACCGACCGAACGCTCTGCCAACGCCAAACGCACGTCCTCACCCCGATCAGCCACAGCCCACGAACGCGCACGGAGTTTTTCCTGTTTCCGGAGGAGAGCCGCCACCGGCCTGCCGGCGGCGGCGGCCGCCTCGATCTCATCGCCCAGGATCTTAAATTCCTTCCAGAGGCGGTCCATACTCGCGGCCAGACTTGTCGGCGTGCGCCCCCGCCTCTGCCGCGCAGAAGAATCATTTGTGCTTTTCGCGCCAGCGATCTTGACCATCGCATCGTTCAACGGAAAGCCGGGCGGCTTGTCCAGTCCGCAACGAGAAAACGCCCCAGTTGGATCTACACCCACCGTCGCTGCAGTCTTGGCCAAAGCGGCAGTCGCTTCGGCCATCGCGTCACCGGCAGCCGCATGCGGAGAGGCTGGAGCAGTTGAACCATCAGCGGTCTTCGCCGGCCGACGAAGGAATTCCGGAGGGCTCATGTTCCGGTCCTTCTTGCGGCATCACGCGCAAAATTAAACCGCGAAATTCTGGTCAGCGACGGCGATGCGGCACAAGCTCGGGCAAATGAATGCGGCCGGCACAAAAAAAGACGAAGAGCGCCATTTTCTGACGGAGTTCTTGCGACTGCATCCGGGCTTGGACGCGAGCGCACTCACCGACGCCGAGGAGCCGGACTTTCTATGTCTCGCGGCCGGCCAACCAACGGGCATCGAGGTCACGCGCTTTTTCTTCCCGACCTCGAGCGCATTGCCGCCGCAAGCGTTGTCCCGCTACCGCCGAGAATTCGGACATCGCCTGCGGACCAATCATGCCCGCAGCGGCCTGCCGCCGGTAACGGTCTCAGTTTACATGGCGAACGACTCAGCTTTGTTGAATGAAATCGGTCGAGCCGCCCTTGAAAAGGCATTATTCGACTTCGTCGGTCGCAAGATCCCGTTCGAAGGTTCCCCCGTCACGTTCGACTTCCTAGAGCTCCCCGATGCGCTTGGCGACCTCGGGGTCAATGCCGTCTCAATTCTACGCCACTCGAAGATCACCGAACCGTTCTGGTCTCTACCAGAAGCTTCGTTCGTGCCCAAATCCGAATCGCCGCTCATTCAAACCATCCTCGACAAAAAGAACCGCCGGGTTTCGGTTTATCGCCGAAAGGCAGCTGCGGTATGGCTCGTGATCATATCAGGCACCGAAGGACTTCATTCCATTGTCGATTTCGATGGGGATATTTTGACCGCCACCTACGCGACCACCTTTGATCGGGTCTTTCTTTTCCGCACGTTTGGTCCTTCGACGCATGAACTGAAGATCGGAGCCGTCCGATGAATCCCGAACAACCACCGCCTTGGGTCCTAAGTTGATTTTTTACGGCGATTGCCGCCGTTGGATCAAAATCGAATGGCGCTTTCACGGGCCGTATGGAGCAGCCGCGCGTCCTCTTGGCCGATCAGCGTTGCGATCGAAGCTGGATGAATCGCGTCAAAGCCTTGCGCGAAACCTTCACTCACCATGTTCGTAGTCAGACCACGCTAGAAGTGTTAGGACGCGCTTGCCATAACCGAGGTTGATAGCCTCCTCCCAAAGTTCTGCGCGTTGGCAGCGCTCGGAAAACCATGCCTCGGTGTTCGTGGCGCTTTCGTGAATCGATCCGCCGGTTCCATGTCGCGCCTTTTCGGACGCTGATCCATCCGGCACAAGTCGATTGCCAATTCCACCGAAGCCGAGTGCGTTCGCTTCTTCCGAGGCGAAATAGTAGAGTATCCTTCGATCCTCGGAGACGACCGCCAGGTGCGGTTCGGTGGTAAATTGGGTATAGCGAAACGCCGCAGCTTGGATGCTTGTGCCGCAAGTGGCCGCGAGCGCTTTGATCTCTTTCAGTGCTAAAAATCCTTTTCGCCCCATCTTTTCTTTCAGCACGCCGCTCGGCATCAAAAGTGCAGCCGCAAATCGATCGGCCTGCCGCTCAATTTCGTTCCTCGAACGAAAATCCTCCTTGGAGTCGTGCACGAGTTCTCTCAGCAGGATCGCGCGATGCTCTGGAATGAAATAGTGTCCAAATTCGTGTGCGATCGTGAATCGAACTCTTCCTGGAAAGTGTTCTCCCAAGAGCACTGGATGGTAGATGGCAAAAACGCGTTCGGCAGCGAGGTATTCGATCCTGCCATGGAATTCGGGGCCAAAATCACCTTCCACCAATTCGACCCCTTCTTCGGCAGCGATAAGTCCAAAGTCAATTGGAGGGCTCAGTCGATACAACGCCGAAACTGAATCTGCGAGTTGATCAATCTGGGCGTCGGTCATTGTGGCGGTCGCTGCTTTCGTTGCCGGAGTTTTTCTTGAAGCTCACGGCGCTTGCGCTCCAACTCCTCTTCGGTGTGCTTGGAAAAGCCGGTGGCGGGCTTTTGCCGGTGGAGTGCGGGCACTTCATATGCTGGCACCTCCTCTGCCACGAGCAATTGCGGCAGCTCAGAAACAACCCCGAAATCGATCTTGGCGCGCCTTAGTGCTGCTTCCTCCTCCTCTACAAGTTTGAATTCCCCGCGAAGATATTTTGCGACAATCATTGGATCTACCGGGGTCTCGTCTTGATGCAAAGCGGCCGCAATCAACGCCGCTACCGCTTTGTCTTCACGATCAGCGTTTGAATTGATCGAGTTCATTGCCGTTTCCTTTTCATTAGTCCGCGAAATTTTACCATGAGAGCCTGTTTGGCTCCTTTGACCTCCAATTGGGAGACATGAATCCCGAATCGGTCGAAAATCTCATCCGCAATTTCTCGATCAGTCATCCAATCCGGCAACGCATCGGCCATTACCGATGCCACGCGTCTCTGCTGCGGCCCGATGAGCGTTCGAACAAAATCACGAAACTCGTCGGTGATAGCTCCGGCATGCTCCATGAGCAACGCCAGCCGCCAGTCTGATCCTGTGTTGGTGTCCTTCAGGTAGTCACCGACGTTCTCTGCGAGCTTCGAGCCAACTGGTATGCGTCGTGATTGGCGCCGCCGAAGATCGATCGCCCTCCGCTTCGCGACTGTAAAAAGAAGGCCGCTGAGTTCGTTGTTTGCATCCAAGGTGCCGTTGAGCGAGCGGCGGTAAACCTCCAGGAGTGCGTCGTTGACCACCATGGCCCGGTCGTCGACCTCCAGATCTCCGAAAAGCTCGCCTAGAAATGCCATGAGCGGGCGTTCGTAGCGCTGTTTAAGGATGCGAACAGCCTCCTGTTTTTTTGCGAGATCGTCGTCCAGCAACAGACAGCGCGCCTCGAGATCGAGCATCTCGTCTTCGGGCGTAAGCTTCTGCATCCTGTTAACCTGTCACGAAAATCGGCCGTAGTCACGGTTCAAAATCTGAGGGAAATTGCGCTGTCAGCTGCTTCATTCCACGGGGATTCGCCAGAAATCCCGCCTGTGAACAAACTTTTTTGTTCCGGCCGACAGATTTGTGCGAATCCAAGACAGACCCACCTCACAATGGGTCCATTCAACACCTGACCTACAAAACGTATGAGCGACGAATTCAAACTTCCGTCCAAGAAGGCTGCACTTTTTTGGGACGTTGGCACCGGCGATTCTACTACCCTGGTCGTGAAACCTGGTGAAGTCATCGTGCAGATCGACATTCGCCATCTTGAAAAAGCGGAGGATCCTGACGAACCCGAGTGGCCAGTCGTCGACCTCCTCGTGAAGGCGCTGCCGAAGCGCAACGGTCGGCCCTATCTTTCGCTGTTCGTCCTCACTCATCCTGACAAGGACCACATTCAGGGCTTCGCCGAGTTGAACCGACGCGTCGACATCGGCGAGATCTGGCACACCCCAAAGATCTTCCGGGATCAGAACGACGACGAAGCACTGTGCGAGGACGCCAAGGCGTTCCGCGCCGAAGCGCACCGCCGCCGCAAGGCGATACTCGCAAATCCGACCAACGTAAAGTCCAGGGACCGATTGCGGATCATCGGACACGATGACGTCCTTCTCGATGACAAGTACAGGGACATCCCGGACGAGTTCAAATCGCGCCCGGGCCACAAAGTCCGCACAATCGATGGCGTTTACTATCCGAAGGACTTCTGCGCGTTCATTCATGCGCCCTTCTCGGACGACCAAGCTGCGAACAAGAACAACACGAGCCTCGCCCTGAACATTGCCCTTTTTGACGGCGAAAAATGTGGTCAGTTCTTCTTTTTCGGCGACCGGGAGTACCCGACCATCAAGCGCATCTTCGAGGAAACCGAGGCTCACCCGGACAACGTGCCTTACCTTTTTTGGGACGTGATGCTTTGCTCGCACCACTGCTCGAAAGCGGTGATGTATTGGCAAAATGAGGGCGACGACGACGACGTTTTCAAGCAGGACATCATGGGCTTCTTCGCGAAGTATTCCCGCAACAAGTCGGGCTACATTGTCGCGAGTTCCCACTCGAATTTCACCGACGAACCGGGTGATCTTCCGCCTCACAAGAAGGCGCGGGAAGCCTACGAAGAGATCGTGAAGGCTGGTCACTTCATCTGCACCCACGAATATCCGACCAGAAAGAGTCCCGCGCCCCTGGTGTTCACCGTGGACCAAGATGGCAGCAAGCTTGACGACAAGCGCAGCAAGACAGTTGGCGCCGCAGGCCTAGGACTCGCGGTGACGGCGGCGCGTGGCGCCGGGGCGCCGCCGTCAGTGCAGACCACCTTTGGCGCCAAGTGATCACGGCTGGTCAACAACGAGCCATTCAGGAGTTGGAGCGACTGCGCGCGGCGAGCGGCGGCGGCTTCGACTTTATGCACGATGCCGGTGCCAACTCACGGTGGCTCGTTGTCGCAATCTCGGCACGACTGGGGCCGATGGAAACTCGCCCCGGCGGCTTGGAGCTGCGGGAGCGGGAAGATTTCGTTCTCTACGTGCCACCGGACTTTCCGTTCGAGCAACCCATCCTGACCGTAACACACGATCGCTTCGCTGGCTTCCCTCATGTCGTCTGGGCAAACGGCATTTGCCTCTATCAAACGACATTGGAATGGAATCCTTCGGATGGGCTCTACGGGTTTTTCGAACGGTTGAATTTATGGCTCGGCAAGGCCGCCATCAATGACATGGATCCGGTCGAAGGTCCCTTGGAGCCGCCGCATCATGCGACGGACTTGTCCCAGGTTACATTCATCATCCGAGCGAATGCCCCGGTGCCGGCCGGCGAAAGTTGGCTGGGATTGGCGGAACTGGAGCAGCTCCCGAATCGGATGGAAGTGATTGGGTGGCGCGATTCGATCGAAGACTGGCCCGCCGGCCGAGGGATGGCGCTGGCAGTGGTATTGCCGCGCTCGATTCCGATGGAATTCCCGACACGTGGCGACGGTCTGTTCAAGGAGCTGACGAAACAGGGCTTTGATAGGGACCGGATCATTCGCTATCTTGGGATTGCGGCGCTGGTGGCGCCTGCTGGGGCGCCCGTCTACCTCGTGATTGGTCTGCCTATGCGTCGGGCGGCAAACGGATCGCCGCAACTCCACCTCGCGGTCTGGTCAGCAGATGCGGTCGCTGCCGGGCGACTGCGTCACGTTATCGGGGACAACAACGACACGGCTCGCCTGCGAGAGCTGAGACAAGAGATGGCGGACGCCATGTATGACCTTTTCGCTGTGACAAATATCAGTTGGTGTCGGGTGATGGAGGATCGGCCGGAGATTGTGGTGCGACGAGACGCTCGCACGCATCTTGCCTGGTTCTTTGGAAAACGTGTGTTGGTGCTTGGTTGCGGCGCACTCGGATCATGGGCAGCTGAGATGGTCGCCCGAGCGGGCGCTGCAGTGCTGGACCTCGTCGACAACGAGATTGTCAAACCGGGGCTGCTTACGCGTCAGAACTTCGCAACCGATGACATTGGGGCCAAGAAGGCGACGGCCCTCGCGGCTCGACTCAAGGCGATTGTGGCACCGGGATTGGCGGTGCAGCCTTACGACGCGGACGCTCATGCGTTCGTGTTTGGTGATCACGCGCGGTTCGCCAGTTACGACGTCGTGCTCGATTGCACCGCATCTCCGATCACGCAGATGAAGCTGGAGCACGATTGGCCGCAGCTCAACGGCCATACGCCGCCGGTCATCTCGATGGGCACAGACGCGAAGGCGATGCATGGACTATGCGTGGTGCAGTCTCGCAACGCGCCAAGCGGACCATGGGACGCCTACGTTCGACTCAAGTATCGATTGTGTGTCGATGCCACCCGTTCTGAAATCATCTCCGGTTTTTACGAACACTCCGCCCTAAAAGAGCTGTTTCAGCCTGAGCCTGGGTGTTCAGACCTGACGTTCGCCGGCTCGACCGCTGACTCCGCCGGCATCGCCGCCGGAGCACTGAATCTCGCTTGCGTTCACGGCCTGATCCCCGGAAAGGGGACAGCAGTCGCCTTTGGCACCTCTTCGGCGCCGCGGCCGTTCGCGGATTTGGTGCCCCTCGACGAGATGAACGAATTTGTCGTGGGAAACTATCGCGTGCGAGTCGCCAAAAAAATCTTCAGAGAAGCTCGTGCGTGGGTGCGGCAGAATAACCGCCTCCGTTCAGCGAGTCACGAGACCGGCGGCTTACTTTGGGGCCTGTGGGACGACGCGATCGGTGTCATCTGGATCTTTGACGCTTCAGGGCCGCCAGCAGACAGCCGTCACGATCCCGGACATTTCATCTGTGGTATTGAGGGCTCCGCTGACGACCACCGGCGTCGCCTCGCTGCCAGCCGCGGCACCGCGGGATTCATCGGCTATTGGCATACTCATCCGGATATGCCGTCCGAACAAAGCGGCACGGACATTCGGGGCATGGCCACGCTCGTGTCAGCTGTGGGTGAAAACCAGAAACGTGCTCTCATGCTGATTTACGGTCGCACCGGTGTGGTGCCTACCGCCGGGCTTTACGTTTACGAGAGCCATGCACTCGCCGACACCGGCGAATTTGTTCAAGTTGGCGTTTCGCAGGCGAGATTGGAGACCCCTGTCGTATGATCGGATTGGCCCTTTCCGGAGGCGGTTCGCGAGCAATGGCGTTTCATCTTGGGTGTCTACGCGCTCTGGATGATCTGCAGTTACTGGAGAAGATCCGGGTGCTTTCCACGATTTCCGGTGGATCGGTTATCGGCGCTTACTACGCCTATTCCCCGGATAAATCTTTCGAGGAGTTTGAAGCGGACATCCGCGCGTTTCTGTGCGCGGGTTTTCAACGCCAGATTGCGATTGAATTGCTAAAGCCTCAGAATTTGGTGCCCGGCATGCTGGCTTGCGCGCTTGCTCACGTTCAAGACGGGATCGGCATATTCACCAAGAGGGTACCGCCAATCCCGCGCTTTCGCTCAAGGACTGATGCCTTCGAGGCGGTCCTACATCGAAATCTCTTTCCAGGGATGCGTCTTTCGGCGCGGCGCCGACGGGACCTTGAGGTCATTATTGGTGCGTGCGAGTTGCGCACCGGGACGGCGTTTCGTTTCGGAAATGAGAGGTCTGGAAGCTGGCGCCACGGCGAAATCGTCGGAAACGAAATCAATCTGTCGTTCGCCGTCGCGGCGTCTGCGGCCTACCCGCTGTTTCTGCCAGCCTTTGATCGCATGTTTTCATTTCGGAAAAACAATGCAGAAAAACGGGCGCGCGTCTGCCTTACGGATGGAGGCGTTTACGACAATCTCGGTACCCAGGTGTTGGAGCCTGGACGCGACCCCAAATACAGCCTGCACTCATTCCCGTGCGACTATCTCATTTCCTGTAACGCCGGCCATGGACAAGAGTCTGGCTTGGCGGTGCCGATGGGGTTTGGGACTCGAGTGAAACGGTCGTTCGAGGTCGTGCACCGCCGGGTCCAAGATACCGCCATGCACCATTTGCACGGGCTGAAGCAATCCGGTCGCCTCCGGGGTTTCGCGATGCCTTACCTCGGGCAGCAGGATTCGTCACTGCCTTTGAAACCATCGGTTCTCGTTCCTCGGGACAAAGTGATCGACTACCCCACTAATTTTGCCGCGATGTCCGTGGACTGGATCGATGCCTTGTCCAATCGAGGGGAGCAATTGACGCGCGCATTGGTATCAACGTATCTTGCGGATCTATTGTGATTGACCTGCCCGATGTTGCGATCAGGCAACACGCTCTCGCATCGGCTTATTCAGTTCTGCAATCCAGCTTTCAGCGGAGAACTGTGGCGCAATTGCCAGAACCTGTTTCTCTTTCGCGGTGAATGAGGAAAGACTGACTCAGTCCGCAGACGGGGCGGTAGTGCGAAGCGATCCGAAGGGGTCGGGTTTAAACAAATGCGGTTGCCCCGCCCGCCTCCCGCCTAGAACGAACGGAGCAGCGACACCAATTGCGTTCGCGAACGAATCTCGAGTTTTGCGAAGATCGTCACCAACTGAGATTTCACCGTTGTTACGCTTTTTCCCAGAGCGTGTGCGATATCGCTGTTTCGAAGTCCTTCGGCGACGAGCTTGGCGACCCGTCGTTCGGCGATGGTAAGCATCGCCATCTGCTCTCGGCGGCCCCCCACCAGACTGTCTTTGAGTCGGTCCTGGAGGAGCACACAAAACACCGCCACTCGCCGGTCACGAACGCTTCGCTCCAAAGCCACAACCGCGCTCAGGTTCGGGTTTCTCGGATGCCGCACGAGCAGACGTCCTCCGAATTTTGGACGCGCGTGGGTACACGCGGCGTTAGCCCCGCCTTGCCGCAGGCTGTTGCAGGCGGCAACAACTTCAGCTGGTACCTTCGGGTGAACCCGTTCGAAGATTGCCAGGTCCATTGGCCGGCTGGCGTTCCAGCGGGTTAATAGCTCCAACCCTTCGCGGTTGGCAAAGAGAACGCCGCCACGGGCGTCGAGTGCCACGGCTCCCGTCGGGAAGGCATTGCAGAGAGACTCGAGAGCCAGATTTTTCAGTCGAGCGTCGTAACCACGTTTTTCGCGGAGAACGCTGGCGGAAAGTCGGTGGCTGCTCATCTGTTGGGTGTTGGCTTTGCGACAAGAGAAAGTGGTGTCAGCCTGACACCCCAGCAGGCATGAATTCCACTAGCGTAGGTGTCAACTTGACACCTCTTGAAACGACGCAACTCACAACGTGGTCATAATATTCTAGGCCGCCACATACGCGAAGCGCGCCTGCGTCTTCTGCCGAAGATGTCTCAGGCGGATCTAGCAGCAAAACTGACGGTTAGGGGAATAACAGTTGACCGCGCTTCCGTGACCAGAATCGAGAACGGGAAACGCTACCTACGCGATTTCGAGATACGCGCGATCGCCACGGCGCTTCGAGTGTCGGTGTCATGGTTGTTCAGGGAAGCAGACACTCCTACGCCAATACACCGCTGACGACCGCATCGGTGCGCCATTTACATCCTTCGGCCGATTCGCCCAGGAGGGAAGTCTGCTATCCTGAGGCCGAATGACGCGCCACGCACCCGCCAACCAGCCCGGGGAGCCAGACTCTGCCGCAATGCAGCTAGATCGCTACGTCCGGGCCAACGCATGCATCGTCTATCACGAAGACCTGCCAGACCCCGAATATCCCTATGTCAAATGCTCGATCTATGGTGTGCCAAAAACCAACGAACTCTTCGTGCGGATGTCGAATGGCAAGGTCAGTTTCGTGGCGATGGCACCCTCCCCGGTCGGTTATCCGTTGATGGCTGATCGGATCTTCGGCCTCGATGTGGCCGATCACGCGGTCGCGTTTGGTTTGGCGGATAAACTTTGGGAGCAAAACCGCACCGTCCTGATCGCTCGCCAGGGCCATTGAATTTATGCACCGCGGAAGGCAAAAACAGGCGCGCAGGGTTTTGAACCAAAGTTTTGCGTGGATTCGGGCCCACCCCGACGCCACGAATCGCGACGTCCCGGAGGGATTCCTCGACCATTGGGTTTTCAAAGATGACAGCGAAGAGCCGAAACCGGCCGGCTTTTTCTTGTCCGTCTTTACCTTCGGCTACCTGCAGCACCAATTGCTCCATGGCGAGCGGCCACCCACCGAACCACGGTCGGTGCCAGTCACCGAATTGATCGAGCGGTTTTACCAATGGCAGCTTAAACTCGCTCTGACCGAAATCCACCGCCGCACGAATCTCCAAATCGAACCGTTGTCGTTGTTCGGATTCTCGGATGACGAGATCGTCATGTTTGGCCCGAAGAGTTTCGGCGCGAAAGGAGCGCAGAGCAACGACTCCACCACCAGGCCGTCATGATCTCGCGCCATTTTGCAAGAAGGCATGAAGACATCCAACTGGTGCGTTGCTGCCGCACACTCACTGCCCAATGATCCAGATCACCGAACCCCTTTCTCCTGCACCGCGAGGATGGACGTCGATCGAAGTGAAAGGCCCCCCTCCACCCATCGACGCGGAATTCAAGGGCAGCGCCGCCGCGGACGTTTTCCGCGCCTGCGGTCTCGCCATGGGCCGCTGTTTCGGCAGCAAATCCGGTTACTGCAGGACTCACCCCAAGAACTTTTTCATCCCCAACGCCAACGTCTGCGCCGTCCGAAGCGGAAAGCTTTGGTGGGGTGACCTGGACATCCATCGCGACGCCGTCGCTCTTGAACTGGTGGCGTGGCGGCTGCGCCGACGGTTATACGTGCTGCGGGAAAGCGACGCTCGGTTCCATGAGGCCGACGTT
>Ga0182021_10002325_pt1 | contig 22079 bp, 17 predicted proteins | sample 612E3MmetaG_FD_120493 | JGI IMG/M metagenome (GOLD analysis project Ga0182021, IMG submission 120493) | Permafrost microbial communities from Stordalen Mire, Sweden - 612E3M metaG (Illumina Assembly) | ecosystem: Environmental > Terrestrial > Soil > Wetlands > Permafrost | place: Sweden... | reverse complement strand
CTTCAAAGTCGCCGGCAAGCCGCCTCGCATTCTCAAGTATCGTACGGTTTGATGACGAGGTAAGCTGTTTATGGGAAGCATCATCCATATGTTTCAGGTCGAAAAAGATCCATTCAAGCCACCGAAGGGACGGTTCAATGTTATTCCATGGAATGTCACCGCAGGTCTCAATTGCAGTATGTATTATTGCTTCAAAGCATTTTTTAAGCAAGCCCGCGGTAAATTCAGGCTGGTTAAAGGGTTCGCCCCCCGTCAATGTGATGCCACTCTGGTCGCCCCAGTACTGTCTGTCATGCACAATCCTGGCGTAAAGTTCAGATATGGTAATATAATAACCTGCCTGTGCAAGCGCGCCCGACAGGCAAGCCTTTACGCAAATATATGTGCTGCATTTGCTGCATTTTTCCCTGTCAAATTCAAGGCCGGGTTTTTCTTCCGCTTCTTTTACTCTTATGGCCTGATAAGGACAGTCCCGGACGCAATACAGGTCAAAAAGGCATTTGGATTCTTTGTACAGTGGTTCCGGAAATGGCCTTATCCCTTCGGGATTTGAGCACCAGAGACATCTCATCGGACAGCCTTTAAGAAAGATCAGGGTACGGCAACCGGGACCGTCATGAACGGAAAAACCCTGGATGTCGAAGATGTATCCCCCGTTCAGTTCAGACCGATCCATTCGAAATCAACACATGATGCAGCATTCATATCCGGGTAGGCCAGGGTGGTTAACATGCATTTTCCCAGGAATTCCTTCCCGGCAGTGTATTTGTTGCAAAACTTGCATTTGGCAACCCTTTCTGCCTTTTCACAAAATGAATCATCCGGCAAAATATCGTTCTTTTTAAGCTTGCAGATGCCCTTGAAGACATCCACGGGAAGGTAAAATCGGCAATCAGTGCAGGTCATATTTTTATAGGTTAGGTCTTTTGTCAATGATTAAAGCGAGGAGCGATTGGAATAATTTTTTATTCGCTAATCGCTAATCGCTCTTTACAATTCTTCATATTCGGTGCGTGCTATGACTTCATCCTGTATCTGCTTGCCGAGTTCGACCCAGTATTGGGTAAAGCCGGCAACGCGGACAAGCAGGCTGCGGAATTTATCGGGATCTGACTGGGCCTGTTTCAGCATTCTGGAATCCACAATATTGAACTGAACGTGGAACCCTCCTTTCCTCATATAGGCACGGATCAGTTCCAGGAATTTACGGGAGCCTTCGCGTCCCTTCACAACGGAAGGATGGATCTTCATGTTCAGCTGTGAGTTCTGAGATAGTGAATGATTCCAGCAGGTAGCCGAACTGAACAGGGCATAAGGCCCGTGTTTATCGGTACCCGGGTACGCCGAGACAGAACCATCCGAAAAGGTCGTTCCCGATAAACGGCCATCGGGGGAAGCGAGCGTAACGGCTCCCATCGGGCCATGGGTCGAAACACTGATCTGGCAGGCATACATGGGTTGGTCGTACAGCGAACGGTAATTATGCGTCATCTCACAGAACCACTCCTCCCACTGCCTGAAGATGGCATCCACATAAGGATCGTCATTACCAAACTTGGGAGCGTCAAGGCTCTGGCGGTGTATCTTCCTGTATTCGCTGTGATGTTCGTTCGGTTTCTGGTCAATAAGAGAGTATGAACCTGTTTCCAGGGCAGTATGATATCCGAAGTTATCAAGAATCGCTTTGCGGTAAACCTCGAGGCTGAAATTCTTTTCGTCATACACGTTCTTTTTCAGGGATGCGAGGGAATTTACAAGCGTTGTGTTTCCGCAGGATTCAACGTTAAAGGTGGTATTGAACCTGGCGCCCATCTGTCCAAGATCACGGCCTTTTTCGAGGCAGTCGGGTTTGAGCATGGAATTCACCAGGGAGGGGCTGATCTTTCTCCAGGCGTCATGCTGGATATTATTTGTAAGGGTCAGAACATGCACAGCCCGGCTGAAATAATCTTTAAAACCCTGCCAGATTTCGTCGTAGGTTTCAAGTTTATAGCCGTGACTGGGGAATATCCTTTCACCCGTGCGCATATCCATACCGTCGAATATCACAGTCTCGAGGATCTTCGGCAATGAGATAAAATGCACTCCGACGCTGGTTGCAGGTGCAGATCCACCTGGTATCCAGTGTATCTCCCCGTCGAGGTTAAGCGGCATCCAGCTTCCGGGGCTGGACTCAAGGCAGCCACCGATAGCCCAGGCACGGGCTTCTTCAAGCTGCATCCCTTCATGGCCGTAATTGTTCAGAAGAAATTCCATGGCTACCTGGTTATTGACCCAGGCAGGATATCCTGCACCGGCCTTCGTACATTCAATACCTTTAAGTAAAAACTCCTCGGGCAGTTTCTCGTCGTAAAGCACCGATAAGGTTGGTTGGGGAGTCTCGCAGCTGATGCCGGTTTCCAGTATCAGCATCTCCAGTTCGTTAGCTGCTGAAGTCCCGTCCTTTTTCAGGCCGCCAATGGCCAGGTTGTTGAAAGTATTCCCGGATAATACACCGCCGACCACACCCATGGAAGCAAAACAGTCGATCTCGGTAAACTTTATGCGCATACACTCAAACAGCTCAATCGTTTTTTCACGGTCGATCAGACCCCGGTCCATATCACGTTTCCAGAAAGGATAAAGAACCTGCCCAATACGGCCTGGCGACAGGCCCGAGATAGCGTCTTCATTTAACACTGCAGTATGGAAAATCCACAGCATCTGCAGGGCATCATGGAAATTACGGGGGGGATTTGAAGAAATATGTTCGAGCCTTCCGGACATTTCAAGATATTCGGATTTCTGCTTTTCTTCATTTTCAATGGACGCAAGGAACCTCGCTTCTTCCGCGTAATTCCTGATCCAGGACCGGATACCCTGCAGCATCGTGATCACAGCTTTATAAAAGTACAAGCGGTCCATTTCGGGATAGCCTGCCACTTCATTCATGCTTTCTTCGCAGATGTGGATAATTCCGTCTATGCCGTATTGCAGGGGATAATAATAATTTATGACTTCGCGGCCCTGGGGAAGGGTATAACCCGAATCGAACATACAGATGACCGAACGCATGATAGCTTCCTTCTCTTTGTAAGCAGGTACCATTTGCTCGTATTTATGGCCCACGTCATCCACAGAACGATCCTTCCATTTTTTTGCCACTTCAAGCATCACAGGCATTTCCTCAAGCCTTAAACCGAATTTCCCGGCGATGGATATAACTTTGCCAACCGAGGTTGTAACATTTCCTCCACCCTTGCCGACAGTGGTAAAAGTATCGGCAGTAAGCCTGCCCGATTCAAGCGCTTCTTTATAAAGTTTGTCTTCTGAGGCCATGAAAAATGCTTCCGACAGCCATGGCATGGGGTAGGAACCGCGAAGATATGCGGCCTTGCCCATAGCGAGGAGTTCTCCCGGGTAAATGACGGGGCTTAAGTGCGCGAAGCCTGCCTTGAGGCTCTCGGCACGGCGGAGGATGGGGATCTCCCCGTCAAGTTCCTCCCATCGGCGTGTGTACCAATAGGGAAATTCCATGGAAATCGATGATCTGGCGCTAAAATACAGTTCACGGGCTTTGTCGGCACGTTCCGTCGGTTTTAGCTTTTTTTCACGGTCTTCAACCTGTTCCGGAGGTTTATGCCCGTAATAATTTATAGATTCAGCACGATGCTCCATAATGATTTCAGTTAAGTGTTGGGTCGGCAGGATAATTTGACCAGATAGCATAATCCTGCCCCATATTTTTCAGGTAATTGCTCCAGAGCAATTCCGGATGAGTATTAATCACTTCATCAGCAGTAGTATGGGATAAAACCCATGAGTTTTCATTGATCTCACGCTCAAGTTGTTTAGGATGCCATCCGGCGTAGCCGACAAAAAAGCGGATATGGTTTTCGTTTATAAGGCCTTTGCGGATGTACGACTTAACAGTCTGGATATCGCCTCCCCAGTACAATCCCTTCATGATCTTCAGGCTGCCACTGATATCTTTAAGCGTATGAATGAAAAACACGCTGTTGGTTTTCACCGGGCCTCCAAGGTAAACCTGAAAATCAAATTCCTGCATATCCTCGAAGATCTCCGGTAACCTCATTTCAATAGGTTTGTTGATGATTACCCCGAAAGTCCCATCCTTGCTGTGTTCGGCAAGCAACACAACCGATTGTCGGAAGTAATATTCCTGCAATGAGGGTTCGGAGATCAGAATGATCCCCGGCTTCGGTTCCATGATCTGTTTATCCATCCTTTTCCGGATCAGTTTTCGTCACAAACGTACACGAATTTGATTACTTTTGCAAGAGGTGAGAAAAATTACTTACGATTAATAACATTACTCTTACAACATAAATTACAGGATAAAGATAATACCAATTAATGCCAAAATCCAGCAATCAGGTTAAACTAACTGAATTATCAGCCGAATTCCCCGTTTTTATCTATGAGGAATTTACCTTCTCACTGGAACCTGAAGGACTGAGAGCGAAATTTCATTTCAACCTTGGTAACCGATATCACTTTTTCCCAACTCTGTTCGTACCCAGGAACAACTGGGCGTTTGCCGATGAAATAATGAAATCTATACTCCCATCCCTTGTCTTTCATATCGGGATGATGGAACTGATAAGCTACTGGAAAGCTGCCTGCCCGCCAAAAGTCATCATTAAACCGTCCGGTCTTAGCCGGGAACAGATACAATGGTGGAAGAAATTATATTTTCTGGGACTGGGCGAGTTCTTTTATCTGAATTCACTTGAGGCAGATGAGCAATCCTTTATGAAAATCGAAGCTGGAGGTGATATTTTTCCATCTCTGGCTATGCCGGATATGAACGCAGGTGTGATCATCCCTGTTGGCGGGGGCAAGGATTCGGCTGTCACTCTGGATCTGCTGAAAGGATCTTTCGATACAATGCCCCTGGTGCTGAATTCAAGGGGAGCCACATCCGCAATCATTGAAGCTTCAGGACTTTCTTTATCCGATGCCTTGCTCATAAACCGCACCATTGATCCCCTGTTGTTTAAACTCAACGCCCGGGGTTTCCTGAATGGCCATACGCCATTCTCGGCTTTGCTGGCATTTATTTCCCTCACTGCCGCCCTGCTTACAGGAAGGAAATATATTGTTCTTTCCAACGAATCCAGCGCCAATGAGGCAACGGTTCCCGGAACAAAAATTAACCATCAGTATTCGAAATCCATAGAGTTTGAAAATGATTTCCGTGCCTATTTGAGTAAGTATATTACTCATAATATTGAATATTTCAGTTTCCTGCGACCCCTGAACGAACTGCAGATTGCCTGGCTGTTCTCTCGTATGCCATTTTACCATAAAGATTTCCGTTCCTGTAATGCAGGGAGCAAAACCGGTTCCTGGTGCGGGAACTGTCCCAAATGCCTTTTCACATTCATCGTTCTTTCCCCATTCATAGGGATTGAATCACTGACGGCTATTTTCGGGAAGAACCTGCTTGACGAACCCGGTCTGTCGGCGATACTTCTTCAGTTCACCGGTGCTGCGGACGAAAAACCTTTCGATTGTATAGGTACGATTGATGAGGTTAACCTTGCATTATGCGAGATCATCAGGGCACGTAAGGGAAAGGGACTTCCGGCGCTGCTCCGGATTTACATGAATTCAGCTGAATATAACAGGTACCAGGACCAGGATTTCATGTCATCCCTGAAATCATACAGGCCCAACAACCTCCCTGAACCCTTCGGGAGTATTTTAAAAACCGCACTCTATGTTTGAACTCCTGAAACAAAGGCTGGGTGAGAAGACGACCGCTATTCTGGGTTTTGGGCGGGAAGGGCAGTCGTCGTATTCCCTGATCAGGCAGGTATTCCCTGAAAAGCATTTACTGATAGCCGATCAGAATGAGGAAATCCGCAGCCATCCTTTGCTTGCGAATGACAGCAACATTGAATTTTATACCGGCGAAAATTACCTTGATGTGGTCAGGCATTGTGAACTGGTTATGAAAAGCCCGGGAGTGCGGGTTAACCATCTTGAACCTCCTTTGCTTCGGTCAAAAGTCATCTCCCAGACTTCACTTTTTCTTGAACAGTACGGGAAGCAGACCATAGGGATCACAGGGACAAAAGGGAAGAGCACTACTGCAAGCCTCATCCACCATATTATCCAGATTGCAGGAAAAGATTCCTGCCTTGTGGGGAACATAGGTTCTCCGGCTTTTCATTTTACCGGCAGGATCAGCGGGGATACCATCATCGTTTTTGAACTCTCGTCCCACCAGCTTGAATATACCGAAGCCTCCCCGCATGTGGCTATCCTGCTTAATCTTTTCCAGGAACATCTGGATGCCTATTCTTCATATGAAGCTTACCAGCAGGCAAAACTGAACATTGCCGCTTTCCAGGGCAGGGATGATTTCCTGATTTACTATTCATCCGACGGATTGCTTCCTGCTCATGTAAACGCCCTGGGCAGTAAAGCCCGTTTATTCCCGTTTTCACTTTCGTCACAAAATAAGCCCGGGATTTACAGGAATGATAATACCATCTTTTTCAGTGATGGACGAAGTGATAATGCGGTGTGGAAGATTGAACAGAAGCGTTATCTTAAAGGAGAGCATAATCTGAAAAACATCATGGCGGCAATCGGAGCCTGTTTTGTGACCGGTATACACGATGAATCCATCAGGGAAGGCATACTTACCTTTAAAGGGCTGGAGCATCGTCTGGAATATGCTGGAGAAAACCGGCTGATTCATTTCTACAACGACAGTATTGCAACTATTCCGGAAGCAACGATTGAAGCTGTGAATTCATTACCTAACATTGATACGCTTATTCTCGGAGGTTTCGACCGGGGTATCGATTACAATTTCCTTGCTGTATTCCTGTCCACATCGGCAATAAGAAACCTGGTACTGATGGGTGCCGCCGGCAAACGAATAGGGGAATGCCTGGAAGCCCATGCACCTTATCCGCAGAAATTATTTTATATAAACCGCTTCGATGCCCTGAGGGAGATAGTATTTCGTGAAACCAGACCGGGATATACCTGTCTTCTTTCTCCCGCTGCAGCTAGCTATGACGAATTCGCGAATTTCGAGGAGAGAGGCAAGCGGTTCAGGGAACTTGTGGGATCATGAGAAAAATGAGAAGGATATTGCGTTATCTCGCTAATCGCCATTCGCTAATCGCTAATCGCTCTTCGCTAATCGCTAATCGCTCTTCGCTGATCGCTATCTTCTTTCTCGTTTCATGTTTCATGTTTCTGGCGCCTTCCGCCGCGGCCCAGGGTTCTTCCTATGACATAGTGGTTGGCGTATATATCAAGGCATACAGTGCAGTGGCTGTGGAGGAAATGAACCAATATCATATCCCTGCGAGTATAACCCTTGCGCAGGGGATTATTGAATCGGGGGCTGGCCTGAGCAAACTTGCCAGTGAAGCCAATAATCATTTTGGCATTAAATGCCATACGGACTGGGCTGGACCGACTTATTACCAAACGGATGACCATGTTAATGAGTGTTTTCGTAAATACAGCCATCCCGAGGAGTCTTTCCGCGACCATTCGTATTTCCTTACCCAAAGGGACCGATATAAAGTCCTGTTCAGTCTTCAGGTCACCGATTACCGCGGATGGGCCGAAGGGCTTGAAGCGGCAGGTTACGCAACCAACAGGCAATATGCCGAAAGGCTGATTCACACCATCGAGAAATACCAGCTTTACATGTATGATAAACCTGGTTACATTGCACAAAATGGAGTTCCGGCAATTGACCCGGACTTCACCCGGTATGCATGGATAGCGACATTCATCTCATCAGGATACGCGGATGATGGCAGGAGAATATATGAAAACAACGACTTGAAGTGCATTGTTGCAAATTCGACGGACAACCTTTCAAAGCTTGCGGTTTTACTTGATATTTCAGAGAAAAGGCTGATGAAGTATAATGACCTGAAATATCCGGGATCACTTGAAGCCGGGCAGGTAGTCTACCTGGAACCGAAAAGGCGGAGGACTTCAACGGGAATACATTTAGTAAAGAATGGCGAAACCCTGTACGAGATATCCCAGCGATACGGGATAAAAATGAAGCTGCTTTTAAAGCGAAGCGGAATGACCGAAGGCATAGAACCTTATCCAGGCCAGGTTTTGCTGCTGAAATAAATTCCCGGATTAAGCTATTCTGAATTTCTTACTATCTTGCCGGTATATGGTAATTCCTGAGGTAACTGCCGGCGCCGACAATCAGATTTAGTGAATTTTCATCATCCAAATGGCCGATATCGAAGGGGGTTGTTCCATAGATGCCCGGCTCCATCGGATAATAGCCTTTTGAATCGAACAAAAACAGTTCCCCGGTCTCAGGGATGGTAACACCGATCATTGAAGTATTGTTAATCCGGTCATGAAGCACGAAGGGAGCCCGGGTGATTTCCCTGCGGAACACGTATGAATATATCAGCTTGTTGGAGCGGTTGAAATAGTAAATCTTGTTTTTATCGATAAAGATATATTCAGGAACTACAGTGCCCATCACATTCTCATTAAAGAACCAGTGATGGCTGGAAAACTGTCCCAGGCTGATCTCAACGGTTTTCCCGTTTTCCTGGATAAAGATCAGTTTTCCGCTGGGGCCCGTTGTGACAAAGATCCCTTTCTGGGCCATGCTTACCGGATAAAAGGTGGAATGGTCGGCCGGGCGGAACATCGGCCCAACTTTGATCCTCTGCCTGCCCTGCCTGTCGGTAATCATCAGGATATTCTCCATATCGCGGATAAAGAAGAAATCTTTGTGATTTGAAACCATATATTCAACCGGGTTATGGATAGCGGCTTTCATTTGCGGTCTTTCCCAACTGGCGACCGAATGTCCTTTTAAGTCAAACTGGTACACCCGTTTATCGTTAAAGGCAATGAAGATCCTGTAGTCACCCTGACGGTTGAAATTTACAATGGTCAATGAGTTTGTAGCCGGGATGGGAAAACGCATTGGATAATCATTAGCCGGCAGGCCGTCGGACCTGAGCAGGTAAAGATGGGAGTCGGTATTGAAGAAATAAAATATCGTGTCGCAGCCCGGTATAAGCACGGGTTTTATCTTGGACAGGATCTTACCCATAAAATGCAGTCTCCACCTGAGGAGGCCATCGGCACCGTACTGGTATATATTGTTCAGGGTGTCCCTCACAAGTACTGCCGGCTCGCCCTCTGCCATTGTGTTCAAAATCTGTGGGCTGCCGGTTATTGTTGTATCCAGTTTAGCCTTCCAGCTCAAGGGCCCCTCTTTCTGGAGATTAGGGGTGTAACCGATAAAGAGGCTGGTATAAAACAGTTCTTCCCGGGAAGAATACTGTATCCCGACCGGTTGAAACTTTTTCAGGCTGTCGAGCCAGAGGTGAAGAGTTGAGAGCAGCGGGTCATCGATCATCTGGTCCAATGCTCTGGATGCATGCGGTGTATTGAAATACATGAAAATATTTGATCTGGCCGACATTTTGCCTGTAAAATCAATATAATCCTGGTTCCTGTTGAGCGTATAACCGGAAATATATTCATCAATGAGAAATTTAAGAGATGAGATGTCCTGCCCGAAAACAAGGGCATGGTTGATAAAGGTTATACAAGCCTGCCCGGCAGGTTGAAACAGGGATCCGAAGAGGTTCTGCAACACATTACTGAAATGCAGTCCGCTGATCCTGAATCCTTTATATTTAATGGAGTCTTTTTTCAAACCCATCCTTATCCTCAGGCTGTCGAGCAGTGAAACTGCAAGTAACGAATCCCTGACCTGGAAGGCCGCATAAACCCTGTCGGCGCCATGACCGGAATCGGCTTCGAGCGCAAAGACCATGGCTTGTTTTCCCATCCATGGCAGGAAAAAGTCAGAAAGATTAATGCGGTACCTCTTGTTCATCATGCTGAGTGCATTCTGGTTTCCGGCTTCCAGCTCATCCTGGCGATTCCTCATTTCCAGTCGTTCAAAATAGGCTGTAAGGTCGCCCCATCCGAAGAAAGCGAACCAGGCAATATTCTCCGGAACCAACACGCTCAGCTCATTGGGCTGTGGTTCCTGACCTGTAAAGAGATTAAGATAGTGAAACGTGGTATCATCGGCGAGGGTATAACCATTAAGAAACAGCTCGTCTTTTTTAATGATCACGTCCAGCCCGCTCCATGATGCAAGGCGGGCAAGCTGTATCAGGGCCATATGATTTTCGGTCCTCGAGATCTTCGACAGGGCAAGCGCCAGCATGCGGTAATTCACATAAACATTCGCATCGGACTTTTTGCCTGAGGGAGCTTCCACTTTCTGAAAACCCGAGGCCTGGAACACAGGGGTATTCAAGGTGAGCCGGTCAATCGATTTTTTAACCAGATCAGCAAGAAAACTGCCTATAAATATGCCCTTTACGGTTGAATAATAGAATGGAGGAGATTTCTCACCGGTTTGAAGGCGGTGAATCATGGTCGATGCATAGGGTGTTTGATTGATCCTCGCTGAATCGCCGAACAACTCCTTTGCAAACTCATCGGCTGCACTTCCCGGATCATGGCCGGGGGCGGAAGTGAGAAACACCACTCCAAACTTTGCACGGCCGCTTAAAGTGAGTGTAATGACAAAATTATACCGCTGAAGCACTGCACTGATCCTTTCGTTCTTACGGCTGATTGAATCGAAAAGATGAAGTTCATTCTTTATGGATCTGATCACAGGATAGCGGCTCAGTGATTTCCAGATCAGGTTTGACCTGTTGAGTTCTTCCCAAAGGTTGCCCGGCTTGTTGATTTTAATGATCAGAGCCGTATTGTCGGGGACTGCATTAAGCGGAGACTCAGCCGGCTGACTGGTATACTTTGCCATACTGTAAATTCCCCATGCGAGACCAGCAACCAGCATTGCCGCAACGAGCACAAGGAACCATATCTTAGGGCTTTTCATAACGCGAGCTTTAGTTGTTCATATAATCTGAAGCTCATCCGGTGATATTTGCAGGGCCCGTAACTATAGATTGCGTCCCTGTGTTTGCGGCAGGGATATCCCTTGTTGTTTTCCCATCCGTAAAGCGGAAACTCTTTCCCGATCCGGCACATGTATTCATCCCTGTAAGTCTTTGCCAGGATGGATGCTGCGGCAATGGACATGAATTTCGCATCTCCTTTAATAATGCATTGATGGCGGATGTTGCTGACCGGCTTGAAACGATTCCCGTCGACAAGCAACAGCTCGGGAGTATGTTTCAGCTTCAGAATGGCGAGGTGCATAGCCAGTATGGAAGCATTGAGTATATTGATCTCATCAATAATACCGGGCGAAACGCTATCGACCGCCCATGCGAGCGCTTCTTCCTCTATTCTTTTCCTGAGACGTTCCCTTTTCATGGCCGAAAGCTGTTTTGAATCATTCAGCTCGTTATCCTTATAATCTCCGGGGAGGATGACCGCCGCTGCATAAACCGGCCCGGCAAGGCATCCTCTTCCGGCTTCATCCACTCCTGCTTCGACCAATCTCCCGGTAAATGAGGCCTGTAACATAATGTGTATGATTATTGAGGATTATAAAAGTACGAATTGAGCAGGATTAGCAGAAAATAGATCAGGAAAATGATCTCGGCCCATCGTTTTTTCTTTATCCCCAGAAAAGCAGACGTGAGCAGGAGTGTAAGGGTAGGAAACAGCATGACAAGATGGTATACAACGAGTGTTGTGGAATAGGCGACCGACAGCATGGAAATTAATATCAGCCACACGACAAGGTACGTTTTTGCACGTATCTCGGCAGTTTTTTCTATAGGACCTTTCATCAGATAATATAACCCCCATAGTGCAAGTACCAGTGAAAATATCCCAATAACCCAGTCATCAATATGAAGTTGAATAGGATAAAAGAAAAAGGAAGAGAGCATTTTGTCATACAGCACTATCTGGTTTATCAGCTGATCGGTGAGAAAGTAATACACCGCAAGGAAGATGTAAGGAGTTAAGAACCCTATCAGGGCTGCAGCATAGTCCCTCCATTTGCCGGAGCGGAACAGGATGAAGCACACGGGTATTATTACCAGCATCAGCATATATGGAAAATAAAATAGTGAGCCGAGTGCGGCATAGAATCCGGCACCGTAAACAAGATCAAGGTTAACGTCCTTGCTATAAGACCGCATAAGATTATTAAGAATGATAATGGATATGAGAGTGATAATGTTGAGGGGGTGAATTGTAAGGTAAAGGGGGGAAGAACTCATCATGATTATAAAGACAAGCGATGAAAGAGAGGAGTTCTTCAGAACGAGTTCATGTTTGTTGTACAATATATTGAGCCACCAGGTTTCCGCTAAAACCAATATAAAGCCGATGATAACAGCAAGATGTGGAAAGCTGCTGAGGAGGTAATATAAAAGGTTATATAAGGGGACTGGGCCTTCGGGAACGGGGATGGGAGGGGGTTGTATGAATGATTTGCCCCAAAGCATCAGCCCGATCAGTCCTATTACCAGGTACTGTTTGGGGAAGCTGAAGCGAAAAAACTTTATGAACATCAGGAGAATGTTAACTAGCGATTAGCGATGAGTGGTGAGCCATGAGTGACATGGTATTTTTCTTCGTAATTCGATATTCATTGATCAATATTCGATATTCAATCCTTCAATCCATTACATATACTTTATAAATCAAACCCTATATCTCTTCTGAAATACCTGCCTTCAAACTCAATTTTCTCAGCGTTGCCATAAGTAAGAGCAAGCGCCTGGTTCATGCTGTCGCCCAGAGAAGTGACTGCAATGACCCGGCCGCCGTTGGTAACCAGTTTACCTTGTTTCAGGGTTGTGCCGGCATGAAATACCAGGGAACCCCTGACATTCGATTCTCCTTTTATCGGTTTTCCCTTTTCATAGGCATCCGGATAGCCTTTGGAAACAAGCATAACGGTTGTGCAAACCCTTGGATCAGTATGAATGCAGAACTCTCCGAGCCTTCGCTCTGCGACGGCCTTCATCAGTTCTATAAAATCATTGTTAATCCTCGGGATCACTGATTCCGTCTCGGGATCCCCTAACCGGCAATTATATTCGATCACATATGGATCACCCTTCACGTTCATCAGCCCGAAGAAGATAAAACCGATATAGTCCAGGCCTTCTTTTTTCAGTCCTTCAACAGTAGGTCTGATGATACGGTCTTCGACCTTCTTAAGGAAGGACTTACCGGCAAAGGGGACTGGCGAAACTGAGCCCATGCCTCCGGTATTGGGCCCGGTATCACCTTCGCCTATTTTTTTGTAATCCTTTGCCTCAGGAAGGACCAGGTAGGAATTGCCGTCGGTGATAATAAACGAAGAACATTCGATACCGGAAAGAAATTCCTCAACCACTACTCTGGCTGATGCCTGTCCGAATTTGGCATCTCTCACCATGGCTGTAAATTCCTGCAGGGCAGCTTCTTCCGAATGGCAAATCACCACCCCTTTGCCAGCAGCGAGCCCGTCGGCTTTCAATACATAGGGTGGCTTCAGGGAATGGATAAATGTCAGCCCTTCTTCCAGATTCGATACATCGAAGGTTTTATATGCTGCAGTGGGTATTCCATACCTGACCATGAACTGCTTTGCAAAGTCTTTGCTGCCTTCAAGCCTTGCAGCATTTGCAAGAGGGCCTATCACAGGTATTTTGTGAAGGGCGGGATCGGCAAGGAAAAAGTCATGAATTCCTTTCACCAGAGGATCTTCAGGGCCCACAACAAGCATGTCAATACCTTTTTCCAGAACAAACTGCCTTATACCGGTAAAATCATTTACCGTGAGCGGAACATTCTCCCCGCAAAGTGAAGTACCCGCGTTTCCCGGAGCAATATAAAGTTTATTGAGCAACGGGCTTTGAACTATTTTCCAGGCCAGGGCATGTTCCCTGCCTCCTGAGCCAAGTAAAAGAATTTGCATAGACGATCAGGATTTAAGAGCCTTTTCAATAGATTCCCAAAGGCGGTCGGCAGTCTTCTGCCAGTTAAAAATGTCCTTCCTCCTTCTCCCGCGGATGATAAGGTCCTGGCGGATGCTTTCGTAATTCGCAATCTTATAAAGGGCGTCAGAGATGCTTTCAGGACTGAAAGGATCCACGAAAAGGGCAGCATCACCGGCTATCTCAGGCATGGATGTTACATGCGAAGTGATCACCGGCACATCGCAACGGAAAGCTTCGACTATCGGGATACCGAAACCTTCAAAGTAGGAGACATAGGTCAGGGCAAGAGCGGAACCCAGCACACTAACCAGTTCATCTATTTCAAGCCTTCCGATAAAAACCACATCATCCGAATAGACCATTTCCTGGAAAGCGAGATCAATTTCGCTTGTCCACCATTTCTTGGCGCCAACGATCAGCAGCTTTACCTCGGAAGGATTGAATTTTTTGAAAAGATCAAAAGCCCGGAACAGATTGGCCAGGTTTTTCCTGGGATGAAGGGAACCGATAAAAACAAAATACGGGCATCCGTCTGAATATTCTTCCCTTGTTTTTTTCTTTTCTTCCGCGCTCAATGGCCTGTAGGCTTCATTATAACCGTCGTATACAACATCGATCTTGGACGGGTTTACATGATACTGCTTAACGATATCCTCTTTCGAATATTCCGAAACCGTTGCAATCCTGATAGCTCTTGCAGCATATTTCGGGAAATAATAGCGGTAATACCGCCGTGTCCAGAAAGGAAGATCCTGGGGATAGTGTTCAAAATTCAGGTCATGAAACACCGCCATTGACTTTACATCCGTCTTTAAAGAAAGATAGCCGTCAGGAGAAAGAAAAAGATCGGGTTTCAGTTTTTTAAACAAGGCGGGAAGTGTAATTTCAAACCACCAGTAATAAAGAAAAGGATGACGTGCATGGGGGTATTGAATTACGGGTGTAACGTTGTCGGAGAACAAAAACTCCTCATTATACTCGCGGTCAAAAATGAAATAGAAACGATGCTCAGGATGCTGGCTGGTAATGCGTTTAAGAGATTCATAAGTGAACCAGCCTATCCCTTCAAGCCTGTTCCTGATCAGTAGGCGGGTATTGACGGCAATATTCATTGAATTGTTTAACTTTGTCACAAATATCATAATATTTTTCAATGATTGTTCGGGATGATTCTCCCACAGGATCAGGAAAATTGAAATCGGATGCAACGGAAATTCCTGACAAACCTTAGTTTGCTGCTATTCCTCAATCTGCTTATCAAGCCTTTCTGGGTGTTTGGTATTGACAGGACCGTGCAAAACCTTGTGGGAGTAGAGTCTTTCGGATTCTACTTTGTCGTTTTCAACTTTTCATTTCTTTTCAACATTTTGCTTGATCTTGGGATAACCAACTTCAATAACAGGAACATAGCCCAGAACCATCATCTGCTCAGCAAGCATTTTTCAGGCATTTTATTAATGAAGCTGCTCCTTGCGCTTCTGTATCTGGCTGTGACTTTCTTCGTCGCCATTTGGAAATACAATGCCGATCAGTTGAAACTGCTTGGAGTCATAGCATTTAATCAGTTTCTTATCTCGTTCATACTGTACCTCAGGTCCAATATTTCGGGGCTGTTAATGTTCAAGACCGACAGTTTTCTTTCGGTGCTGGACCGATTGCTGATGATAGTGTTCTGCGGGGTCTTGCTCTGGGGGCATGTAACATCCACTCCTTTCAGGATAGAATGGTTTGTGTATTCACAAACGGCGGCCTATATTATCACCGCACTGACTGCATTGCTGATCGTCGTAAAAAAAGCTCAGTTCAGGAGGCTGAACTGGAACTGGCCGTTTTTCCTGATGATCATGAAACAAAGCGCTCCTTTTGCGCTGCTGGTGCTGTTTATGACCTTTTACAACAGGCTGGACCCTGTAATGCTTGGCTTCCTCCTCGACAAATCAAAGGGAAACGAGCAGGCAGGTATTTATGCTTCCGGCTTCCGTTTGTTTGATGCAGTGAACATGATAGCCTACCTCTTCTCGGTATTGCTTATCCCTGTTTTCTCGAAGATGATCAAACACAAGGAAAACATTGAACGGATGGTGAAATTATCATTCACAATGATTATCACACCTGCCATTCTTGTTGCACTCGGCTCCTTCTTTTACAGCGAGGAATTAATGGCAATGCTTTACAATGCTCATCTTCATGCCTCTGCCAATGTATTCCAGGTCCTGATGGGCGGTTTCGTCGCGGTTTCCACAACCTATATTTTCGGAACCCTGCTTACTGCCAACGGAAACCTGAAAGAACTGAATATTATAGCTTGTTGCGGTTTACTCATCAGTTTCTCATGCAACTTCTTTTTTATCCCGAAATACCTGGCTGTAGGATCGGCATATGCAAGCCTTATCACCCAGTTTACGACGGCTTTTGTTCAAGTGATAGTTGCAATAAAGGTATTTAAAATGAAGCCAAATTACCGCTACCTTTTCACCCTGCTCTTATACATTCTGGGCGTGACTTTATTTAACATGCTTTCGCGTGTCTTCCCGGTTCATATTCCTTTTATACCGGAACATCTTGGCTGGATAGGTGGCTTCATGCTTATGATCCTTGCCTCGGTTCTGCTGGCTGTAACATTAAGACTCTGGAGCATAAGTGCATTGCTCAGGATATTAAGGAGCGAGCGTTAATCATGCGTGGATAGTCCCCTGCTTGTTGTTGTTTTGGTAATATTGCCTACCTTTGAAGCAAATTTCATCCCCCATCCCTATGGACGGTTCCGAAAAAAAAACGGAAGAATTCAATTCTTCCAACCTGGTGATCTTTCTCTACAAGTGGAGAAAACCACTATTCATTGTCATGGTTTGCGCTTTGTTTGGTTCCTGGTTTTTCTCCCTGCCCTGGTTCATAACCCCGAAATACAAATCTACAGTTATCATGTTCCCGGCAAGTACCAGTTCTATTTCAAAGGCCCTGCTGAGTGCCCAGTATTCCAAAGGGCAGGACCTGGTGGAAATCGGAGAGCAGGAGCAGGCTGAACAACTGCTGCAGATACTAAACTCAAGCCGTATCCGTGACCGGATCATCAACAAGTTTCACCTGATGGATCATTACGGGATCGACACATCTTCCCATTACAAGTATTCGAAACTTTTCAAGGAATATGAGGACAACATCAGTTTTCGCCGTACTGAATTCATGGCTGTCCAGATCACGGTTTACGATGAAGATCCCCAGCTTGCCGCCGATATCGCAAACGGTATCTCGTCGCTCCTTGATACCGTGAAAAACGAGATGCAGAAACAGCGCTCCGTAAAGGGACTTCATATTGTTGGACAGGAGTATAACGATCTGCAGAAGGAATTGAATAACATCGTTGATTCTCTGGTTAAGTTAGGGGAACTCGGCATTAATGATGTGGAATACCAATCGGAGGTATTGAACCAGCAACTGGCTATTAATATTACAACCGGAAATAAATCGGCACAGGCCCTCATCCAGAAGAAACTGGATGTGCTGGGGAAATACGGAGGTGTTTATCTGTCCCTTAAAAACGCCCTGGAATTCAAAACAGAACAGCTGACTCTCCTTCAGGCCAAATACAAGCAGGCAAAAGTTGACGCAGAAGAAAGCCTGCCTGTGAAATTTGTCGTCAGCGATGCCTATAAAGCTGAAAGGAAGTCGTATCCCATCCGCTGGTTGATCATGTTGGTTTCCACAGTTTCTGCTTTGTTCCTCGCTGTGATTGTGATCATGGTCATGGAAAAGATTAATGCTTACAACGCCCAGAAGAATTTTCAACTGGGACAGTCATAAAGTTACGATCAAAAGATAAATTACAGATTTATGGATAACTTCTTCAATAATGTAAAGCTGCTTGATATTATTATCAAATGGAAGTACCATCTGCTTGCCGTCATCGTCGCGGCAATGCTCCTTTCGGTTTTATTCTCCAGCCCGATCTTTATCACACCCCTTTATAAATCTTATGCGGTTGTATATCCTTCGAATATCTCGCCGTATTCGACTGAAAACGAGACCGAACAGATGATGCAAATGTTTCAGTCAAGGGATATCCGTGACAGTGTGATCCATAAATTCAATCTATCAAAACACTGGCGCATTGACTCCACCTATGAGTACTTCATGAGTACTATTGTTTTTTTATGGGAACAAAGAGTGAAAATCGGAAAAACCCCGAATGAAGCTGTTGAGATCGAGGTTTTGGATCCGGACCCACAGATCGCCTGCGACATTGCTTCCGCTATTGTCGATTACTACAACATGAAAGTAAGGGCGCTTCATAAAGAAAAATTCGGTGAAGTTGTTGAGAATTACAATTTCATTATTGCTAAAAAGCAGCAGTATATGGATTCACTGAGTAAGGAGGCAGTTGCACTTGGAACAAAATTTGGTATTCTTGAATATGAGGGACAGACCCGCGAGGTTATGCGTGCATATTTTCAGAACAAGGGCAGCAGTGAAGTACAAAAGTACAAGCGGAATCTTGAAGAACATGGGGGAGATATTATGAAGCTTGACGAGATGATGCGTTCCGAATCCGGAACTTTTGCTCAATTGAAACTCGATGCCGACAGGGCATTAATGGATTACAACAGGAAGTATACCCATGCCAATTTACTCAGCAAACCCTTCCCGGCCGATAAAAAATCATTGCCTGTGCGCTGGCTGATCGTGGCGCTGTCGACTCTGGCAGCATTATTTCTTGCCGTGATCGTTGCCGGAATTATTGAAAACAGGAAACAACGATCCCTGAATGCAGCTCATCAAGGATAAAATAAAGGATATCAAAAGATACCTGAGCGGAGAGAAGGTCAGGTTTACCTTGTTCTACGCCATCAGCGGGTTGTTTATTCTGCTGAATGCGTATATGGTTTATCATAACCTGTATTATACCCTTCTGCTTCCGCTTGGTCTGGTAATCCTTTACATTTTCTTTTACCGTGTTGATTATGTATTGCTGCTGATAACCTTCTGCACACCTTTAGCAGTGAACATAACGCAATTTGAATTCAATGTGGGGATTTCATTGCCTACAGAACCCCTGATGTTCGGGGTGCTCCTGCTTTTCATCCTGAAGTTGTGCTATGAGAATAATTTTGATCCGAGGGTATGGAAGCATCCGATGACAATGATCATTGGGATTCAGTTCCTCTGGATCCTGATAACCAGTATTACGAGCCAGATACCCATTGTTTCCTTCAAGTTTATGCTTGCCAGGCTGTGGTTTGTCATTCCCTTTTACATCTTTGCCATTCATCTCTTTAAGAAGAGAAAATATATCAGGTTGTTTATCTGGCTTTATGCAATCACCCTCGTGATTGTTATCATCTATACAACATACCAGCATTCCCTCTGGGGTTTTGATGAAGATGCAGGGCATTGGGTAATGTCCCCGTTTTATAATGACCATACCGCTTATGGCGCAATACTTGCGTTGTTTGTTCCCATATTTCTTGGGTTCACGTTTACCCGTTCATATTCGCGTCTGATCCGTTTATTGGCAATTCTTGTCCTTGCATTTTTGTTTCTGGGGCTTTACCTGTCATATTGCCGGGCAGCCTGGATCAGCCTGATCGTAGCGTCAATTATTTATCTCATTATTCTCTTTAGAATTAAATTCAAGTATATATTCTTCAGTGTCTTTATTTCCGGATTGATTTTCTACACTTTTCAATTTGAAATTCTGGATGCCCTGTCAAAAAATAAGCAGGGAACCTCCGGGGATTTTATGAAACATGTGCAGTCAATATCCAATATAACCACCGATGCCAGTAATCTGGAAAGATTAAACCGTTGGGCCTCAGCGATCAGAATGTTTGAGACCAGGCCTTTTTTTGGTTACGGCCCGGGAACCTACCAGTTTGAATATGCTCCATTCCAGCAATCGGAAGAAAGGACTCTGATAAGCACCAATGCCGGTGACCGGGGGAATGCCCATAGCGAATACATAGGACCGTTATCAGAACAGGGTGTTTTTGGTATGGTGATTGTTGTAATTGTCTTTGTATACTCTATTGTGGTTGCTATGCGGGTCTATCGAAGGTCAGCCGATAAAGAAGTCCGAATGCTGACATTGGGCATAATGCTGGGATTAATCACCTACTATTTCCATGGACTGATGAATAATTTTCTGGATTCTGATAAGGCCTCAGTTCCGGTTTGGGGATTTATTGCCATTATAATTGCATTGGATTTGTTTTACCTGCCAGCCCGCACAATTAGGAATCAGACTCTATAGCTCATTAATGGACATTAAAAGGATACTTCGCAATCTGTTAAATTTTCTGCGGTTAGATTTATCGTTGAACCTGAAATATGACCGCCTGACAAAAGCTATCCTCAGGCGGGTTTTATCCGGAAATTCCAATGGAATAGATATCGGCTGCCATAAAGGCGAGATACTGGATATTTTTTTAAAGTATGCTCCTTGCGGACAACATTCCGGATTTGAGCCAATTCCAGAACTGTTTAATTTGCTTTTTGAAAAATATGGAAGGAAATGCAGGATATATCCATATGCCTTATCTGATCATGAAGGGAAGTCGCCTTTTAACTTTGTAAAAAATGCAGCTGCGTATAGCGGCATAAGAAAAAGGACATATGCAATTAATGATCCTGTTATCGAAGAAATCGAAGTTGAAGTAAAGCGCCTTGATGATGTGATTTCAAATGAAACTCCGGTCAGGTTTATTAAAATTGATGTAGAAGGTGGTGAATTTGATGTCCTGAAAGGAGCAAAGAGTATAATTGTCAGGAGCAAACCGTTTATACTTTTTGAATTTGGGATTGGCGCCAGTGATTATTATGGAACAAAACCGGAGGATATTTATAGTCTCCTGGTAAAAGATTGCGGGTTGAATATTTCCTTACTTGATGGATGGCTAAAAGGATGGAAACCAATTTCGTTAAACGAATTCTCGGAAATCTATAATAGCAGGAAAGAATATTATTTCCTGGCTCATCCTTAAAATATTTCGGTTCCTGTTATTGTCCTGAATTAGAATTGACCGGATTTACCTGAGTTTTCTCAGGAGATCGGGCAGCATTTTTACAGCGGCAATCTCTTTCCATTTTTTGCGGGGGTCATCCGCAGGAACACCCCAGTAAGTTTTTCCGCCTTCAAGGGATTTGTCAACACCCGACATAGCGAGCACAACTGCTTTTTTTCCGATCACAAGGTCCTTGTTAACCGAAACCCTGGCCCAGAGTATTACATCGTCTTCAATACGCGTAACTCCGGCAATGGCGCAATGAGCCCCGATCAGGCAATTGCAGCCCACAAAGGTATCATGCCCGATCTGAACATGGTTGTCGAGTTTGCTGCCGGAAGATATCACGGTGTTTCCCGAAACGCCTTGGTCGATGGTAGTTGCAGCCCCGATCTCAACATTGTCTCCAATAACCACTTTGCCGCATGACTCAAGTTTTTTCCAGCCTTCGGGCCTGCGCTGGAAATAATATGCATCGGCTCCGAGTACAGCCCCTGAATGGATGATTACATTATTGCCGATTTCGGTATGGTCATATATGCTCACATTTGCATGGATGATGCAATTCCTGCCGATAGTAACATGATTCCCGATAAAAGCGCCTGGCTGAATTACCGTGCCCTCTCCAATCAATGCCGAGGGGCTGATCAAAGTCTGGGCCTTTTCAAATGGACGGAAACGGGTAACAAGCGAAACATAAGCGTCGAATGGCTTTTCGTGTATCAATAAAGCTTTCCCTGAAGGGCATTCCACTTCTTTATTGATGAGGATAGTGGTTGCTTCGGAGTTCAGGGCTTTATTGTAATATTTCGGATGGTCGACGAAGGTGAGGTCTCCGGCTTGAACCATGTGGATCTCATTGATGCCGCTAACGATGAAGCCGGGGTCTCCGATCATACGGGCGCCGGTCATTTCAGCGACCTGGGAAAGGGTTAATGGTTGGGGGAATTTCATGACATTGAATGCTTAATCGTAATGATGAATTTGAACAGAGAATAATCGAATATTCGAATACTCGGGTTTTGAATTACGAATTTTAGCGGATTGCTTACCATTCAAAATTCATCATTCGGTATTCGATTATTACTCATGAAATCTTTAATCTCTCCCGGTAAATTCCCCGCAGCTTGCTGCGGAACTTTGGGCCGGGGCTTGCCCCGGG
>Ga0182021_10002323_pt1 | contig 22085 bp, 21 predicted proteins | sample 612E3MmetaG_FD_120493 | JGI IMG/M metagenome (GOLD analysis project Ga0182021, IMG submission 120493) | Permafrost microbial communities from Stordalen Mire, Sweden - 612E3M metaG (Illumina Assembly) | ecosystem: Environmental > Terrestrial > Soil > Wetlands > Permafrost | place: Sweden... | reverse complement strand
GCCCGAGGCGCCGCCGCCCGGCTTCCGCTCCGGCTTCGTTGCCGTCCTCGGGCGTCCCAACGTCGGCAAGTCCACCATCGTCAACGCCCTCGTCGGGCAGAAGGTCAGCATCGTCAGCGACCGCCCGCAAACCACCCGGCGACGCATAGCCGGCGTGGTCGACGCGCTCGCCTTCCAGCTCGTGCTGCTCGACCTGCCGGGCTTCCAGAAGCCGTTCGACGCACTTACCGAGCGCATGCAGCGCACGGTCGACGAGACGCTCAAAGAGGTAGACGCCGCACTCGTGGTGCTGAATGCGGCGGAGATACTGGGCGGCGGCGACCGGTTCATCCTGGCCGCCGCCCAAGCCTCGGAGACGCCTTTCGTGGTCGCTCTCAACAAGGTCGACCTGGTGCACGGCGGGCGCCTGCAGGGCGCCCTCACGGCGTCCGAGACGCTGGCCGCGCCGGCCGCCGTGCTCGCGGTCAGCGCGAAGACGGGCCACAACCTGCACCTGGTGCTCGAGCGGCTGGTGGAGTCCATGCCCGAGGGTCCGAGGTACTTCCCCTCGGGCGAGGTCAGCGACCAGCCACTCGAGATGCTCATCACCGAGCTGGTCCGCGAGCAGGCCCTGCGGCGAACGCGCGAGGAGGTGCCGCACGCCCTCGCGGTGGAGCTCAGCTCGCTGGTGGAGCGCCAGGACAAGCCCTTGCTCGAGGTCGAGGCCATCATCATCGTCGAGTCCGAGTCGCAGAAGGGCATCGTCATCGGCAAGGGGGGGGCCGTGGTCAAGCAGATCGGCACCGCGGCCCGCAGGGAGATCGAAGCGATCCTGGGTACGCATGTGTTCCTCTCGCTGCGCGTGAAAGTGCGCCGCCACTGGCGGCGCGACGACGCCTATGTCGAGAGGCTGCTGTAACGGAGAAACGAGCGGGCGCGCGCGGAGGCCGCTCTGATATACTCAGCTTCACGGCAGCCTCTCTCTGAGGTCGCCCCACCCGACCGGCATGCCGCTCCTTTCGCCCGCCTTGGGCTGCGGATGCAAGCGGCTCAACGCAGACTACGCCTCCATTACCGAAAGGTCGTCGGCCTCGTGCGCGTCGAAGAACTGGCAAAGACCATCGACCACACCCTTCTGCGGGCGGACGCCACCGCGCTCGACGTGCAGAAGCTCTGCGCCGAGGCGTCTCAGTACCACTTCGCCACGGTCTGCGTGCTGCCGCACTGGGTCCCGTTCGCCTCGCAAGAGCTGGCGGGCTCAGATGTCAAGGTCTGCTCGGTCATCTCGTTCCCGCACGGCGCCGACAGCACCCGCGCCAAGGTCGCCGCGGTGGAAGAAGCCGTCCTGCAGGGCGCCGGCGAGCTAGACGTGGTCATGAACATCCCCGCCATGCTCTCCGGAGACGTCATGTTCGTGCGCAACGAGCTGCGTCGCATCGTCCACACGGCCCGCATGCACGCAGTCAACACCGGCAAGGGCCAGGTCATCGTCAAGGTCATCATCGAGACCTGTTACCTCAGCAACAAGTTCAAGCGCCTCGCTTGCAAAGTGGTCGAGACGGCCGGCGCCGACTTCGTCAAAACGTCCACGGGTACCGGCCCCAAGGGCGCCACCGCCCGCGACGTTGAACTGCTGCGCGACTCGCTGGCCGAAAACGTCGGCGTCAAGGCCTCGGGCGGCATCCGCACCTACCCGGAAGTCGAGCTCATGATCAACGCCGGCGCCGCCCGCATAGGCACCAGCGCCGGCGTGGACATCATGCGAGAGTTCCTGGGCGAGCGCCGCGCGCTCTAGGCCGCGTGCTCTCGCCGCCGTGACGCTCGCCGACCTCTCCTCGCAGCCGTCGTGACACTGGCCGACCCGTCCTCGCCGCCGTGACGATCGCCGGCCCAGACGCGTTCATCGCCCTCGTGGCCTTCAACGACCGCGGCCTGGTGCCGTGCATCGTCCAGGACCAGGAGAGCGGAGAGGTCCTCATGATGGCCTGGGCCAACGCCGAGGCCGTGCGGCTCACGCTGACCACTGCCCAGGCCCATTTCTTCAGCCGCAGCCGCCACCAGCTCTGGCACAAAGGCGCCACCAGCGGCAACGTGCAGCGCGTGGTCTCGGTGGCCCTGGATTGCGACCACGACACCGTCCTGTTACGCGTGCGCCCGGCCGGACCCGCCTGTCACACCGGCGCGGTCGGTTGCTTCCGCGAAGAAGCTTCCGGCGGCGCCACCTTCACGCCCGCAGCCTCCGGCTGACGCCGACGCCGCAGAAGGCCGTTCGCCCAGCCCACTCCTTGAGCCTCCCGCCCACTTCTGGCGCGCCCGCCGATTGCGCGTGCACTCGGCTCACTCCTCATGCGGCCGCGGTTTCACCGCGGACCCTGGCTCCAACTCCGTCTGCTCCTGCGGCCGCGGCTCCGTCTTCTCCTGCTGCTCCGGCTCTGCTGTCGTTCCCGGCCCCTGGCCACGCTGCTCCTGGGCCAGTGGGTCCAGTGTCGACCCTGGCTCTGGCTCGGGCCCGGGACGCGCCGCACTCGAATCTCCCTGTGCCCCCGGCTCCACCGGCACCAGCTGGTCCCCAGCGCCGCGGCGGATCGTGAGGTATGCCGCGGCGCCGAAGGGGATCGGGAGCCAGAAGTTGATGACACGGTAGATCAGCACGCACGTCACCACATTCTTGGCGTCGAAACCCGTCAGAAGGGCGAGGAGGATGGTTTCCACCGTTCCCAGGCCCCCAGGCGTGGGCACGAAGGTAGCCACGGTGTAGGCAACGGAGTAGGCGATAAGGATCGAGCCCAGGTGAGGGACGGGTCCGTAGGCGGCAAAGACGGCGGTGAGGCAGGAGATGTCGAAGGTCCACCAGAGGGCGGCGGAGATCAGGTTGGTGCGGACGGCGCCGCGCTTGCCCGTCATGGGGCGAATACCGGCCCGCAGGTTGTCGACCCATTCATCGATGCTGTTCAGCTCGATCGGCTTCTTGCGGCGGACGCGGTTCCAGACCAGGGCGAACTGGTGCGCCCGACGACGCAGGCGAGTCGGGTGGTTGTAGAGGTAGATGAGGTAGACGAGATGCCCCAGGATGAGGGCGATGCAGACGACCGCGAACGTCAGTCCGGCGACTGAGCCCTGGCCGCGCGTCAGGAGATAGAAGATGGCGATGAAGAAGATGATCCAGAGGACTATGTAGTTGAAGAACTGCTGCGTGGCCACGGCAACTACGGCGATGGAGCGAGAAAGACCGCGCTTGGCCAGCGCCTGGTAGGTGACTACGAAGCCACCGATGCCGCCGACGCTGAAGATGCGGCTGGCGGCGAAGCCGGCGAGCACGATGCGCAGCACGGTCCAGAGCGAGAGCTCGGCGCGCAAGGAGTGGAAGACGGAGCGGGTCAGGAACGAATAGGCGAGGAAGGCGCCGACCTCGAAGGCGACCGCCAGGCCGAGGAGCCAGAAGTTGGCCTGTGCCATGTTCGAGAAGGCGTGACGCGACGTGGCGACGTACGGCAGGATGAAGTAGAAGGCGACTCCCAGGATGCCCAGGAGCAGCAAGGTCCGTACGACTTTGCTGATGACGTACCTCCGCGACTCGGGCGCGTCCCCGACAGGGCCGCGCCCGGCGGTATCGGCAGAACAAGCCGCCGGCAAGAGCCGAGGGCAGGCTCGCCGGGGGCCCGCCCCTGGGCACGCCGGCGGGCCGCACCGTATCACAAGCGGGGCTTCCGTGGCGCGACGAGGGTCCCAAGCGGCGGCGTCCTGGGCTTCGCGCCGCCGCCGGACGAGCCCGAGGAGCGGGCCACGCAAGTGTCCCGCGCGACGGCGACACGGCGCCGTCGCGCAACCCGGCTAGGCTGCTACCAGCCCCACCGGTGTCGTCGCGGAGGCTCGCCTTCAGCGAACACGTCGTCTTGCAGCTCTTCGCGGCGCAGGTAGGCGTAGGCGGCCGCGGCCGGCACGGTCGAGGGCGGCACCAACAGCACGACCAGCCAGAAGGTGCGAGACCGGCGGGCCATCTCCGGGCGCGTCAGCACCGAGAAAAGCGACAGGACCAGGGACGCGCACCAGCCGGCCACCAGGACGACCAGCCACAGGGCAGCATAGCGCTGCGGTATGCCGAGTTTGACGCCCAGGCTGCCCACGATCACGAGCACCACGAAGGGCACCGTCGCCATCATGGTGAACAAGGAGACCGCCAGCAGCATGGAGGCACGCTGCCATTGCTGCATGACCTTCTGCCGGTACATCTGGTGCTCGGCATCCTGTTTGCCGCGCTTTCGGGCAGCCGCCTGCGAGCGCTGGGCGCGCTTGGGCTGCGGCGGATGTGTGGGAGCGTTCTTCATGTGCCCGCGCGCCGGCCGGCGGATCCAAGCCGGTGCGTAGTCTGATTGTTGCTGAAGCGCGGCCGGTACTCAAGCCGGGTCCGCGGCCGGGCGCATTCTGTGGCCCGACCCACGCGTGGCGGGCGCCGGCCACAGCGTCGTGACCACGGCGGCGGTCGTTGTGAATCGCCGCCGGCGCCGAACGCAGCGGCCGTCTCGACTCGGCCGGGGTCGGCTCGCCCGCGCGCTGAACGGGCTCGCCGCAGGGGCATTGCCGAGAGACCCGAGACGGTCCCGGCGCCACGCCTGTCGGTGCCTGTGACGGCAGCGGGCAGGCTGTTTGGGTTGCCCGTTTGCGATTTGTGTGGTTGACTCCCCTCCAGATTGACATCCCAGGGCGTTCCGCCCGCGATTTCCCTCCTCCCCTTCACCCCCGCGCCCAGCGCTTGTCTGTGCGCGTGGTCTGAGGCGGCGGGAGCGAAGGATTCACGAACGGAACGCGGACCGGCCTCACGGCACAGGGGAAACCCGCTGCCGCCGGGGTACACAGCGTCGAAAGGCTCCAGTGACACGATGCAAGATCGGAATCCTCACTCTCACGCTTCTGGTCGCGCCTAGCGCGACCCTCCTCGTCGCCTCTTCCGCGGAGGCGGCTCCGGCCAAGGTCCAGGTGAAGCTGAGCACGGCCGTGACAACGCTTCAGAGCCTGAAGGACCGTCTGCAGACTGCCCGCGTGGCGCTCAAGGCGGCCCTCAGTTCAGGCGACGCAGCCCAGGTCAGCGCCCAGCGCGCGATCATCCGCCAGGTCAAGCCCCAGATCCGCAAGCTTGCGCGCCGCATACACCGCCTTCGCTTCGTCATCACCCACCCCATGGCTCGCGGCCGTCACGGCTCCTGGATGCCCGTGTTGCGCGCTGCTGCCAAGAGGTACCACCTCAGCGCGCAGGCGTTGCATCGCATGATGCTGCTTGAGTCGGGTGGCCGTACCAGGGCCGTCGGCGGCGGCGGCGCGTTCCTCGGCCTGTTCCAGTACAGCCCCGGCACCTGGAAGGCCAAGTGGAACCCGTTCCGCCGCTTCAGCATCTTCCACGGTGGGGCACAGATCTGGGCCACGGCGCACGCCATTCATCGCGGCTGGGGTAGCAGCATGTGGCCGAACACATATCCGATGGCCTTCGGGAAGTAAGCCGGTCGAGCCACTATGCCTCCCGCCCTGGTCGCGAGTACACGTGCGCCGGCCAACGGACGAATCTATGGGATCGCGACGAGGGGGTGGCCTGCAGCCACCCCCTCGTCGTACACTCATCCGGACGTGCCTAATGGGCCGGCCGAAGTGGCGGAACTGGCAGACGCGCCGGACTCAAAATCCGGTCCTCCGTGAGGGGGGTGAGGGTTCAATTCCCTCCTTCGGCACCATTCTTTTGCAGCGCTTTCCTCTCGGACCTTCGGAAACGAGGGCCGCCGCTGTAGCCTCGCAAAGGGCCCATGAAGGCCTCCCCGCCGACATTTGCAGACATGTGCGGTCTGTAGACCGACGTGGCCGCTGATCTGCCGCGCCTCAGACTGGACAAAAGTGACGAGTCGGCGCGCACAGAATGGGCCAATCGAAGGTCACGTCAGGCTGCTCTCTGAAGAGACCGCCGCGTATCATTATCATTGGGTCAGCCGGCCCGGACCACCCCTGAACTGAGGGATCAAGCGATGTCGAGCCAGTCGGCCAACGAGATAACCTGCGGCAGTCGCTCCGACGCGCGCCTCCTAATTGAAGCAGAGAGATGAGCGCCACCTCAGACGAGAGCCGGACACCTGCCTCGGGCGAGCTGATCAACGAGGAGATCGAGGAACTTGTCGCCGAGGGGTGCGAGCAGGGGTACCTGTCCGCACAGCATGTCCACGAGGTGCTGGCCGAAGTCGAGCTGAGCCTCGATCAGAGCGATGACCTCTTCGGGCTCTTTCATGATCGCGGCATCGAGATCATCGAGGATCACGAGGCACAGTCGGGCGAGGAGGGCGAGGCCGAATCGGAGGCGGTCAAACTCGACGTCTCGCGCAAGAGCGCCGGCAACGATCCCGTGCGTGTCTACTTGCGGGAGATCGGCAAGGTCCCGCTGCTGAGCGCCGCCGAAGAGGTGGCGCTTGCCAAGCGTATCGAGGCGCACGACATGGAGGCCAAGCGCAGACTCATCGAGTCCAACCTGCGCCTGGTGGTCTCCGTCGCCAAGCGCTTCCTAGGCCGCGGCCTCTCCATGCTTGACCTCATCCAGGAAGGCAACCTGGGCCTCATACGAGCGGCCGAGAAGTTCGACTACCGCAAGGGCTTCAAATTCTCGACCTACGCCACCTGGTGGATTCGCCAGTCAGTCACTCGCGGCATTGCCGATCAGGCGCGCACGATTCGCGTCCCGGTGCACATGGTCGAGACTATCAACAGGCTCTATCGGGTGCAGCGCCAGCTCGTGCTCGATCTGGGCCGCGAACCTACGCCGGAAGATATCGCCGAGGAGATGGGCCTCAGCGCCGATCGGGTGCGCGAGATCTTCAAGATCGGCCAAGACCCGTTGAGCCTCGAGAAGCCGGTCGGCGAAGACGGCGACTCGCAACTCGGCGAGTTCATTGCTGATGAAGGCGCCGTGACACCCCTGGAGGCTGTCGGCGAGATAATGCAGCAAGAGCAGCTTGCCGGGCTATTGGGTCTGCTTACGCGCCGCGAGCGCACGATCATCGAGCTGCGCTTCGGCTTGCGGGGCCAGCGCCCTCGCACCCTGGAAGAGGTCGGCGAGCATTTCGACCTCACCCGCGAGCGCATCCGGCAGATCGAGGTCAAGACGCTCGCCAAGCTGAAGAGCTATCGCCAGGCACAGCGTCTGAAGGGCCTGCTCGAGTAGTTGTGAGGCAGCTGGCGGCGCAGACGCCCTAGCTGTGCTGGCTACTGGATCAGGGCCGCAATTCGGTCTGCGGCCTCCTGATCGGCCTGCGGCAGCACGTGCGAGTAGATATCGAGCGTCAACGCCACCGTGGAATGCCCCAGTCGCCCCGAGACGATCCGTGGGTTGACACCCGAGCTCAGGGCCAAGGTTGCGTAGGTGTGGCGCAGGCCGTGCAGTGGGATGCGAGGCAGAGCGGCCGCCCGTAGGTGGCGCTCGAAGGCCTTACTGGTGCGGTGGGGATCGAGCGGCTGACCCTCTTCTGTCGTGAAGATGTAGCCAGTCTCGCTCCAAGAATCACAACGGGTCTGCTCGTCGGCCTGATGGGCAGCGTGGGCCTTGAGTGTCTCAATGGTCAGTGGATCGAGGGCAATCCGCCGCCGGCCCCGGGCGGTCTTCGGTTCACTGACGATCACCGTGGCGCCCAATGGCACCAGCGCACGACGAATGGTCATGGTGGCTGCCTCCACATCGAGATCATCCCAGGTGAGGCCGAGTGCCTCGCCACGCCGGCAGCCGGTCATCGAGAGCAGCCGCCAGAAGGCGAAGAGCCGATCGTCCTTGACGTACAAGAGAAAGCCGGCCAGTTGCTCTGCGTTCCAGGCGGGTAACTCTCGCTGTTTGCTCTGGCCCCTGGGTGGGTCGGCGGCATCAACGGGATTGACGGAGAGGCGCTGCCAGCGCACGGCGTCCTTGAGAGCGCGGTGCAGGGTGGCGTGCACGCGACGTACGGTGGCGGGGGAGAGGGAGCCCTTACCCTGCAGGCGACCGCTGGCCAGGATCTTGGCATAGAAGGCGTTGATGGCTTGGGCGCCCACCCGATCGAGCTGCAGCGATCCCAGCGCCGGCACGATGTGGCCCTCGACGTGCATCGTGTAGCTGGCATAGGTGGTGGGACGAACGGTTCCTTTGATCGCCGGCAGCCATTCCTTGAGGAGGTACTCCCTCATGGTGATCCGACTGGGCACGATGTAGGTGTGCTCCTCGACCGCCGTCATCGCCTTGTTCATCGCCGCCTCGCACTCCTTGCGGGTGGCAAAGCCGGCCTGGGTCTTGCGGCGGCGCTCCTCGGTCTCGAGCAGTTCCCCGCCACACTTGGGACAGGCGATCCTGGGCTTGCGCTCCATCCAGAAGCGCTTGCCGCAGCTCTGGCAGCGCTGTGCTGCGGCCATGCCGACATCGATGATGAACTCCCAGCTGCCGGGATCGCCGCGGCGTCTGATGTGGCCTCGCATCCCTGCCCCTTTGCTCGGTGAGACGCATGCGCGTCAGTGAGTAGTGAGGGGTCAAGGGTCGCTCTGGGGAGGCTGGCCGGGAAGTCAATCGGGTGCACCGAAAGCACGGGATCTCAGGCACCGGGCGACCTTGTCGGTGCTGCCTACCTGGCCAGTCTCAGGTAGCCGTCGGTCGGCAGCGTTGGCCTTTGCAGCACAACCTCAGGCGTCGCGTGAACATGGCCGTCAGGTGAGTACCGGCAGAGCGTAGATCAACAGGGCGATGATGCCGACGACCGTACCGGCAATGGCGAACCCCTTGGCCATACCGTAGCGCTTGGCTTGGCGGTAGCCGAGGATCGAAAGGATGAGCCCGAGCAGCCCCAGGAAAGGAGCGATCAGGCCGAGAAGCGACAAGATGAGACCGATCACCCCGAGGCGTGGGATTATCGTCTGTGTGGATGCGGCCTGATGCGGCCTTCTCGACAATCGCGGCTGCGGCTGCGCTCGCTCGTTCGCTGGCTGCGGTAGCAATCGCAGTCGTGGTTGCGGCGCCAAGGGAGAGCCGTCAGCGTCGATGGACGCGCCACAACGGGGGCAGGCGTGCAGCCCCTCAGCGATGGCGGCTCCACAGGTGTGACAGTAAGTCATGGTGAACGTCTCGGGGGCAGATGCCTGAGAGATTGATCATACGCCCGAGACGGCCGTCAGATGGCGCCCGGCATACCGGCGACGAGGTCGACGATCTGATCACCGGGCGCCTGGAGCGCGGCCACCCCTTCGTCGACTGTGTGCCTGCACCACAAGAACAGGCTCTCTGACGCACGGTGACCTTCTCGCTGTCGCCAACCTGGCCAGTTCCTGGCGGCAGTCGGTCGGCGAAGCCTGCCTGAGCAGCGCCATCCTGGTCGACGTCGGAGTGGCAGTCCGGCGACGATTGGAAAGAGGCAGACAGAGACATAGCATGACTCAGACGGCGGCCGCCGAGTTCCCTGCCGCCGGCGCAACGCGCATCCGGCCAGCCACGGCTCTGTGAGGCAACGCTGAGCGCCCCCAGTGTGCACGAAATGGGATGGTAGGGTTCTCTTTCTGCATTCAGGCTTTGGGTGGGCTGACGGGTGCCTGATACTGAACAAGAACATATACGGCGTTTCCAGGATGGCCGCGAGCCGCCGGGTGCTCGCAAGGTGATGCCGCCGAGTGGGCGAGAGGCTGGAGTCCTCCTCCTTGCCCACGGGGGGCCGGCCACACCGGCGGAGGTCCCGACCTTCATTCGCGAGATGCTTGGTCATGACGTGTCCGACCGGCGCATGGCGATGCTAGCGGAGCGCTACCGGGCCATCGGCGGGGCCTCCCCGATGCCGGCCATCGTGCGAGGCCTCGGCGAAGCGCTCACACGGGCGATGGGACTGCCGGTATTTGTGGGCATGCGCTACGGGCGTCCTTCAATCGAGGAAGCCGTCGACCATGCCCATGCAGATGGGATCCGTCTGCTGGCGAGCGTGTATCTGAGCCCACATCTGCCGGAGCTCACCGCCGAGCGCTGCCGGGAGTCGGTGGAGCGCCGCACTCGTTCTCTAGACGCCGCGCTCGAGGTCCGGTATGCAGGCGCCTGGCATCGGCAGCCCGCGTACCTACGGGCGGAGGCAGAGGCCGCTCAGGCCGCCCTGCTACGCTTGCCGGACGGGCGCAGGGATCGGGCGCATGTGATCTTCAGTGCCCACAGCTTGCCGATGCAGGCCGCTCACGGGCCCAACGGGTACGATGAGCGGGTTCGCGAATCGGCTGAGCTGGTCGCGGCCCTGGCCGGTCTGTCGGCGGCGGACTGGAGCGTTGCCTATCAATCCGCTCCTGCGTCGGGGGTGGCATGGCTGGGGCCGCCCATACGGGACACGATCGCGATGTTGGCTGCCGCCGGCGTAAAGGACGTCGTGGTCGTACCGCTCGGCTTCGTCGTGGACTCGCTCGAGGTGCTCTACGACATAGACGTCGAGCTGCGTGATCTCGCACACCGATACGGCATGAGCCTCGAGAGAGCGCCGCTGCCCAACCTCAGCCCGGTCCTGGCGGATGCTCTGAAGGGTGCCGTGCAGAACGTACTGTCACGAACCGATGCACAAAAGGAGTCTGTATGACCGCGCCGCCCTTGCGCATCGTCTTCTGGGAGTCGACCACCAACTGCAATCTGCGCTGCGTTCATTGCCGCTGCATCGATGTGATCGACGAGCGCCCGTCGCGTGAGCTCTCCACGGCGCGTGCGCTCGATTTGGTCGACCAACTGGCCGCCCTGTCGCCGCGACCGCTGCTGGTGCTCTCCGGCGGTGAGCCGCTGTTGCGCCACGACATCCACACGGTGGCTGCCCACGCGACCGCCGCCGGGCTGGCGGTCGCCCTGGCGACCAACGCGACCTTGGTGCACCGTGACACCGCCGCCCGCATCGCCAAAGACGGCATCCGCCGCGTGAGCGTGTCGCTGGACGGCGCCGACGCCGAGACCCACGATGCGTTCCGCTCGGTCCCCGGCAGCTTCACGGCGGCCTTGGCCGGTATAGCTGCGCTGCGGGCGGCCGGGGTGCCCTTGCAGATCAACACGACCGTCTCTCGCCACAACATCGACCAGCTGGACAGGATGCTGGTGCTGTCGCGCGAGCTGGGAGCGATGGCTCTGCACCTCTTCCTGCTGGTGCCGGTGGGCTGCGGCATGGAGATCGCCGAAGACGAGCAAATCAGCGCCGGAGAGTACGAGCGGGTGCTGCTCTGGCTCTACAAGGCGCGGGAAGGCGCGCCCGACCTGCAGCTGCGCGCCACCTGCGCGCCGCACTTCCATCGGGTCGAGCACCAGATGAAGGAGGAGGCAGGAACGGCACACGAAGGCGCGCCGGCGGCCGCCTCCGGTCGGCCGGCGCACGCGGCTATTGCGGCCGAAGCGGCCGGTCCGGGCGGGACACCGCACGGGGCCGGTGCGATGCACGCTTCCACGCGTGGCTGCTTGGCCGGCACCGGCGTGTGCTTCGTGTCTCATACTGGCAAAGTCTACGGCTGCGGCTACCTACCCGTGGAGGCCGGCGACCTGGCCGAGCAGTCGCTGACCGACATCTGGGAGGCGAGCCCGCTGTTCGCCGAGTTGCGGGCTTTCGATAAGCTGCACGGCAAGTGCCACGGCTGTGACTATGTCTCGGTCTGCGGCGGCTGTCGCGCACGCGCCTACGGCATGACCGGCGACTACCTGGGCGAAGAGCCGCTGTGTGCCTACAAGGGGAGCAGGTGAGACCGCCGCTCGATCCCGTCCGGATCGGGACTCGCGGATCCGCCTTGGCATGCCTGCAGACGGAGATCGTCGCGCAGGCGCTGCGCGTCGCATGGCCCGGAGTGGTCACCGAGACCGTGGTGATCACGACGACGGGCGATGCGGTGCAGGACAGGCCTCTGACGGCCATCGGCGGCAAGGGTCTGTTCACGGCAGAACTCGAGGCGGCGCTGCGCGACGGCAGCATCGACCTGGCCGTGCACAGTCTCAAGGACCTGCCAGGCGAGCCATCGCGGGGGCTGGTGCTGGGGGCCGTCCTGCTGCGAGAGGACGAGCGGGACGCGCTTGTCAGCCGCGGCGGCTACACTCTCGCTGGCCTGCCGGACGGGGCTGTGGTCGGTACCGGCAGCCTGCGGCGCGGGGCACAGGTCCGTGCGCTGCGCCCGGACCTGTGCATCGAAGACTTGCGCGGCAACGCGGACACGAGGCTGCGCAAGGCCCTCGACTCCGACGGCGCCTACGACGCCATCGTAGTGGCCGCAGCCGCCCTCGCGCGTCTCGGTCGCACCGGCGACGCCAGCGAGCTCCTCGACTCTGACATGCTAATGCCCGCCCCGGGCCAGGGGGCCTTGGCAGTTCAGTGCCGCGACGAGGATGAGTCGCGCCGCCTGCTGGCTCCCCTGCACGATATCGCCACAGCGGCGGCCACAGCCGCCGAGCGCGGCTTTCTTGAGGGACTCGGCGGTGGATGTGCCGTGCCGATCGCCGCGTACGGTTCGCTGGACATGGGCGGCCTACTCAAGCTGCGTGGGCGTGTGTGCTCCGCCGACGGTGAGCGGCGTGTCGACGTGGAGGAGACTGCTCTGGTCGTGAACGCCACGCCGGCCTGCGAAGCGCAGGCTCGCGATGTGGGGCTCCGACTGGCTCGCAAGGCGCTCAAGCTGGGAGCAGGGAAGATCCTGAATGGCTGAGCTCGCCGGCAGCCTCCGCGGCAGACGTGTACTCAACACAAGGGCTGTCCACCAGGCGGCGGAGCTGGATGCGCTGTTGAGCGCGCGGGGAGCGCTGCCGCTCGCCTATCCGTGCATCCGCATCGAGCCGCCACAAGATTGCAGCGCACTGGACGAGGCTCTGCGGGAGGCGGTAGCTGGCGGCTTCGACTGGCTGCTTCTGACCAGCGCCAACGCTGTGCACGCCATCGCCTTGCGCCTGGCGGCTCTGGGCCTTGGTGCGCTGCCGGCGGACTTGCACGTGGCGGCGATCGGCAGCGGCACGGCGCAGGCAGCCGAGCGCCAGCTCCGGCTGCTCGCGGGGCTGGTGCCGGACGATGCGCGGGCCGAGGCGCTGCTTGCGGCCTTCCCGCAGCAGCGCGGCTTGCGGGTGCTGCTGCCCCAGGCGGAGCTGGCCCGACCGCTTCTCGCGCGGGAGCTGGCGGAACGAGCGTGTCTGGTGTCTCCGGTGGCTTACCGCACGCTCGTGGGAAGTGGCGGCGTCGACCTGCGGACGCTGCTGGCGGCTGGGCGGGTCGACGTAGTGGCCTTGACCAGCCCTTCGACCGCTCGCAACCTGGCGGCGCGCCTGGCGCCAGACGAAGTCAGCCTGCGGGCCCTGGCCGCCGTGCCGGTCGCCTGCATTGGGCCGCTGACCGCGGAAGCCGCGGTGCAGCTCGGTTCGCCGATCGTTGAGGCCAGAGAGCAGTCGCTTGCGGGTCTCGTGGATGCCTTGGAAACACTCTTCTCGACCCTGGAGGTGTGAAATGCGCGAAATCGTGGACCTGCAGAGGACGACCGTGCCCGGACAGCGACCGCGCCGGCTGCGTCGTCACGCTAGCCTGCGACGCATGGTTCGGGAGACCAGTCTCACTCCGGCCGACTTCATCTTCCCGCTTTTCGTGCGGCACGGACACGACGAGCAGCGCCCCATCCCGTCGATGCCCGGCCAGTTCCAGTACACCGTCGACAAGCTGGCGGCCGAGGCGCGCCGCATCGCAGCGCTCGGCATCCCTGCCGTGGTGCTTTTCGGCATCCCCGCCGTCAAGGACCGGTACGGCAGCGGCAACTACGACAAGGACGGCGTGGTACCGCAGGCCATCGAGGTCATCAAGGACGCGGCCCCCGAACTGATCGTCATCTCGGACATGTGTTTCTGCGAGTACACCGACCACGGTCACTGCGGCGTGGTCAACTTCCCGGACGAACCGGGACATCGAGCCGGCCTGCACGACGGCTACCTGCTCAACGATCCCACCCTGGAGCTGCTGGCGCGCGCCTCCGTGGTGCACGCGCAGGCCGGCGCCGACATCATCGCTCCCTCCGGAATGATCGACGGCATGGTCGGCGCCATCCGTGAGGCGCTCGATCAAGTCGACTACGAGCACGTCGCCATCATGAGCTACGCGGTCAAGTATGCGAGCGGCTTCTACGGGCCGTTCCGCGACGCGGCCGAAAGCCCGCCCCAGTTCGGCGACCGCAGCGAGTATCAGATGGATCCCTGCAACATCCGCGAGGCGATGAAAGAGACGCGCCTGGACGTCGAGGAAGGCGCCGACATCCTCATGGTCAAGCCGGCGCTGCCGTACCTGGACGTGCTGAGCGCCGTGAGGCGCAGCTTCGACCTGCCGGTGGCCGCCTATCAAGTGAGCGGCGAGTTCGCGATGATCCACGCGGCGGCCGCCAACGGCTGGCTCGACCTGGAGCGCTGCGCCATGGAGAGCCTTTCCAGCATCAAGCGCGCTGGCGCCGACATGATCATCACGTACTTCGCCCAGGACGCCGTCGGCTGGCTTGGGTGACCGCAGACATCGTGGCAGCAGACGGCATAGCCCAACCCGACACGGGTCCGGCCGTTGCCGGTGCCGAAGCGGCACAATCGCGCCTGCTGCGCGCCTGTCGCCGTGAGCCGGTAGACGCCACGCCGATCTGGCTGATGCGCCAGGCGGGGCGCTACCTGCCCGAGTATCGCGCCTTGCGCGAGCGGCACGCCTTCCTCGAGATGGTCAAGACGCCGGAGCTGGCGTGCGAGGTCACGCTGCAGCCGCTACGCCGCTTCGAGCTCGATGCGGCGATCATCTTCGCCGACATCCTGCCCCCCCTCGAGAGCCTCGGGTTCGAGCTCGAGTTCCACGAGGGGAGCGGTCCGCTGATCCTCAATCCTCTGCGCCGGGCCGCGGACGTCGCCGCCCTATCGGCCTCCGAGGGCGACGAGGGCTGGTCGTTCACGCTGCAGGCGATCCGCCTGGCGCGCCGTGAGCTGGGCGGCGGAGCTCCGCTCATCGGCTTCAGCGGCGCCCCGTTTACGCTCGCCTGCTATGCGATCCAGGGGAGCGGCGGCGGCGATTTCGCCGTCGCGCGCCGGTTCATGATGAACGAACCGCGGGCCTGGCATGCGTTCATGGACGTGCTGGCGCGCCTCGTCGGCCGCTACCTCGCCGCGCAGGTGGCGGCGGGAGCGCAGGTGCTGCAGCTTTTCGACAGCTGGGCCGGCCTGCTTAGCCCCGCCGACTATCGGGAGTTCGTGCTTCCGCACAGCAGGGCGGCGCTGGCCGCGGTTGAAGGCAGCGGCGTACCGCTGATCCATTTCGCCACCGGCAGTGCCGGGTTGCTGGAACTCATGTATGAGGCCGGAGGCGATGTGATCGGCCTCGACTGGCGCGTCGACCTCGAAGCTGCTCGGCGGCGCCTCGGGGAAGGTGTCTGCCTGCAGGGGAACCTCGATCCGGTGACACTGCTCGCCGAGCCGAAGGCGCTCGAGGCCCGCGCCGTCGCGGTGCTGAAGTCGGCCGCCGGTCGCCCGGGTCATATCTTCAACCTCGGTCATGGCGTGTTGCCGCAGACCTCGCCCGACAACGTGCGACGCTTGGTCGACCTGGTACATGAATGGTCTGTCGGATCTCAGGGCGGCGCCGATGGCTGACGGGCGCGAGGCGGTCGCGCCTGTGGGGATTGCGCAGCCGGCGGGTGTGCGACACGTCGCGGTGATCGGCGGCGGCATAGCGGGCCTGGCCACGGCCTGGTACCTGCGCTCGCTGGCGGCCACTGCGGGCAGGCCCCTGCGTTGTACGCTGTACGAGGCGTCGGACCGCTGCGGCGGCAAGGTGCTCACCGAGATCGTCGAGTGCGAGGAGGGCACCTTCGTCGTTGAAGGCGGCCCCGACTCCTTCCTCAACGGGCAGAAGCCGTGGGCCGCTCAGCTCGCCATCGAGCTGGGTCTGGCCGAGCGGCTCATCGGCACTAACGACGCCGCTCGCAAGGTCTTCGTGCTCAATCGCGGCAAGCCCGTGCCGCTTCCGGACGGGGTCTTCCTGCTTGTGCCGACGCGCTTCTGGCCGTTCGTGAGCTCGCCGCTCATCAGCCCGTGGGGCAAGCTGCGCATGGGCATGGACCTGGTGCTGCCGGCGCGCCGCGACGACAGCGATGAGACCATGGCGGATTTTGTGCGCCGGCGTTTGGGCGGCGAGGCCCTGGACAAGATCGCCGAGCCGCTCCTGGCCGGCATCTACAGCGCCGAGGCGGAGCGGCAGAGCATCATGGCTACGTTCCCGCGCTTCCGCGAGCTGGAGCGGCGGCACGGCAGCCTGACGCGCGGCATGCTGACGGGGCGTAAGCGGCCGGCGCCGACGGAGCAGCCCGTGGACGCCGCCGGCCACCAGATACCGAAGACGATCTTCCTCTCGTTCCGGGGCGGGACGGCGGAGCTCACGGACGAGCTTGCTACTCGCCTGGCCGCCGACGTGCGGCTGGGCACCCGCGTCGCCGGCCTGGAGCCGTGCAGAGACGGGTACCGCCTAACGCTGGACGGCGCCGGCGAGGATGCCTGCGAAGTCGATGCCGTGGTCGCCGCCGTGCCGGCGCCGGTCACGGCCGGCCTGCTGCGCGACGCGGCTCCCGGCGTTGCAGCCGAGCTTCGCACCATCCGCTATGTGGATACCGGCGTCATCTCGCTCGCCTATCGTGCCGCCGACGTGGACGCACGCTACGGCTTCGGGGTCCTCGTGCCACGCTCCGAGAAGCGGCCGATCAACGCCGTCACGCTCTCGTCGACCAAGTTCGACGGGCGCGCCGCGGCCGGCTGTGTCCTGCTGCGCGTCTTCTTCGGCGGCTCACGCAGCCCGCGCTCCATGGACCTCGACGACGACGAGCTTCTGGCGATAGTCCGGGCTCAGCTCCGGGAGCTGCTCGGCGTGTCGGCGGCCCCGCTCTTTCACCGCATCCAGCGCTGGCTGCAGGCGAATCCGCAGTACGACGTGGGACATCTCGACCTGGTCGAGAGGATACACAGCAGGCTGCCGGCCGGCCTCTTCATCACCGGCAGTCCCTATCTGGGCGTCGGCCTGCCCGACTGCGTGCATCAGGCGCAGCAGACGGCGCGGCGCGTTCTGGGTGCTCTGTCGTGCAGGTAGTCTGCGTCGGCCTGTCACACAAGACGGCACCGCTCGACCTGCGCGAACGGCTGGCCCTGGACGAGTCCGACGCCCGGCGTCTGGCGATCTCCTTGCTCGAGCACGACGCGGTCGCCGAAGTGTTTACGCTGTCGACGTGCAACCGCACCGAGCTCTATGCCTGTGCCGACGATCCGGACGCGGTCCGTGCGCTGGCCCTGGGCGAGCTCAGTGGCCGGGCCACCCGGGAGGCGCTCGAGCAGTGCGCTTACACTCGTGCCGGCCGCGAGGCCATCCTGCACCTCTTCCGGGTGGCCTCCGGGCTGGACTCCATGGTCATCGGCGAGGCGCAGATCCTCGCCCAGCTCAAGTCGGCCTACCGGCTGGCGGCACAGAACGCCACCCTCGGTGTGGTGCTGGACAGACTCGTGCGCCACGCGCTGGAGACCGGCAAGCGGGTGCGCACGCAGACCGGCGTCGGCCGCGGCGCGGTCTCGGTGAGCTCGGCAGCGGTGGCGCTTGCGGAGCGGGTCTTCGGCACCTTGGATGCGTGTGTCGCCCTGGTGCTCGGCGCCGGCGAGACGAGCGAGCTCACGGCGACGCACCTGAAGTCACATGGCGTAAAGAAGATCCTGATCTCCAACCGCACCTTCGAGTCGAGCGAGCATTTGGCCAAACGCTTTGGTGGGCAGGCAGTTCCGTGGGGGGCGCTCGAGGATCACCTGCGCGCCGCGGATATCGTCATCACCTCCACCGCGGCACCGCACTACGTGGTGACGCGCGGCGAGGTGGAGCGCATCATGCCCTCGCGCGGGCGCAGGCCGCTGTTCTTCATCGATATCGCACTGCCGCGGGACTGCGATCCGGCGATCGGCAGCATCGACGGCGTCCATCTCTATGACATCGACGACCTGCACTGCGTGGTGGAGCGAAACCGGGAGGAACGGGAGCGCGAGGCGCAGGCCGCGGAGTGCATCATCGGCAAGGAGGCGGAGAGAGCCGAGGCGCAGATCGCGGGGCTCGAGGTGGTCCCCACTATCGTCGCGCTGCGGGCCGAGGTGGAGCGCATACGGGCGGCCGAGCTGGCGCGTACGCTGCGGCGCATGGGCGACGCGGACGAGAGGGCTCTGCAGGAAGCCGAGGCACTCAGCCGCCGGCTGGCCAACAAGATCCTTCATTTGCCGGCCATGCGGCTGACCGAACTGGCTGCCCGCGACGACGCCTACGTCTACGTCCACGCAGTGCGGCAGGTGTTCGCCCTGGACGAGCCGGTGCGCGACCCCGAGGACCTCACCGTGCCGGACTGAGGAGCCTCGGCCCCCTCACCTCAGGAGGTCGCGAAGAACTGCGTCGCGGCGCTCTCTATGTGAGCCACGTCCGCGTCGGTCAGCGCCAACGAGACCATGGTGGCTTCGAACTGGGATGGTGCCAGGTAGACGCCGCGAGCGAGCATGTGCCGCCAGAAGCTACTGAAGCGGCCCACATCCGACCGCTGCGTGTCAGCGAAGCTCTCGACGGGGCCGCGGCAGAAGAAAGCGGTGAACATGCCGCCGACGCGGTTGAGGACGACCTCCTGACCCTGCGCCGCGGCCGCGAGGCTACTCGCCAGCCGATCCGCAAGCTGCTCCAGCCGTTCGTAGGTGCCGGGTTCGCGCAGCGCCTGCAGGGTGGCGAGCCCGGCCGCCATGGCCAGCGGATTGCCGGCGAGCGTGCCCGCCTGGTAGACGGGTCCGGCCGGAGCCACCATCTCCATGACGTCACGGCGGCCGCCGAAGGCACCCACGGGCAGGCCGCCGCCGATGATCTTGCCGAGGGTGGTCATGTCCGGCGTGATGCCGTAACGCTGCTGAGCGCCTCCCCATGCCACCCGGAAGCCGGTGATCACCTCGTCGAAGATCAACAGCGAGCCGTGCTGGGTGCACAGGGAACGCAGGCTCTCCAGAAACCCCGGCGCCGGGGGCACCACGCCCATGTTGGCGGCGATGGGCTCCACGATCACGCAAGCGATCTGTTCGCCGAGGCGAGCGAACAGATCGCTCAGAGCGTCGGCGTCGTTGTAGTCGACCACCAGGGTGTCGGCGGCGGTGCTGGCGGTGACGCCGGGGCTGTCGGCCAGGCCGAGCGTCAGGAGCCCGCTGCCGGCGTGCACCAGAAAGCTGTCGGCGTGGCCGTGATAGCAGCCGCGAAACTTGACGATCTTGTCGCGGCCGGTGAAGGCGCGCGCGACCCGGATGGCGCTCATGGTGGCTTCGGTGCCCGAATTGGTCATGCGCACCATCTCGACCGCCGACATGGCCTCGCAGATGAGCTCGGCCAGGCGAACCTCGCGTTCCGTGGGCGCGCCGTAACTTGTGCCGCTCTCCACGGCCGCATGCAGGGCCTCCACGACCGCGGGGTGGCCCCAGCCGAGAATCATCGGCCCCCACGATCCGACGAGATCGATAAGCTTGTTGCCGTCGGCATCCCAGAGATGGCTCGCCTTGCCGCGGGCGATGAAGAGCGGATGTGGCATGCCGACGCTCTTCATCGCCCGCACGGGCGAGTTCACTCCACCGGGGATGTGCTCCAGCGCCTGTGCGAAGAGCTGTGCCGATGTATCTGTTCTCACAGGGTTGCTCCTCCTTGAGAAGGCAACCGATGCCACCGGTCTGCCCTCGTTTTCTCAAGGTCATAATATCGCTTTGGCGCACGCCAGCCCTTGCGTCCCATTCGGACGCACGCCTATCAGATCACCCAACGCCAATGCCTTTGCCGAGCGCGCTGTGAAGACGCTGCGCCACGAGGTCCTCGACTGGACCCCGGTCCTCGGTTGCTCTCATCTCAGTCATGTTCTTGCGAGCTATGTCAGTCACCACAGTGCCGAGCGACCTCACCGCGGCATCGATCTTGGCGTACCGGAGAAGCAGAGCCACGCCGACGCAGTGGATGTCGCGCCAGAGATCAGGCGGCGTGATCTTCCTGGCGGCCTGGTCAACGAGTACTGTCCGGTTGCGGCATGATGAATCGGCTTTTTGGCACCTCTCAGGCGTTCCAAGACCGCCGGCGGCCTCACTTCATCTCCTGAGGGGGATGCAGCGACACGCTAGCATCACAGGCCTAAGGGGAGAATAAGATGCTGTTCACCCTGCCGCCGATCTGGCGGTCACCGTTGCCACAGCCGAAGAAACCAGGCGAGACCTGCGACGAATCGGCATCCGAGTCCAAGGTCGGAGTAGCCGCAGGCTGAGTCAGGCCGCCTAGAGGGTCTCGCGCACCAACTCCTGCGCGCGAGCGATCATCAAGCCCACCTGTTTGCGGCCCGGCGCCGGCCCCCTGCCTTTCCGTGAGCGATCGACAAGCTTGGCGAGGCGGCGTATTTCGCGGTAGTGCGCACCAGCCAACAGGCCGGCCTTCTGAAGCGCTTTGGCTTGTGCAGCGATACTCGATCGCCGCGCGCCCTTCAGTCCCTCCCGCCGAGCCATGGCAGCGAGGTGCTGCTCCACCACCACGCCGGTCACAACGGCCGCTGCGCGTCGCCGGTCGCAGGCAAGCAGGTCTCCTGCGGCGGCTAGCTCGGCATCGAAGAGGCCGGCCGCGACGATGCTCTCCAGCCGGCCCAGGCCGGCGGCGAGCACGGTGTCTGCCGAGCTGAGGACGGCCAGCTGCAGACTGAACAGATGGAGGAAGATCAGGCGAGGCGTGGCAGGATCGAAGATCTCAGAAAGTCCGGCTTTGCGCTCGCCGGCAAGCGACGGAGCGGCGAGGATGCCGGCGATGCCGGGGGTGGAGGAGGCGGCCCCGTCTGTGCGTCGATAGTAGCACTCGAACTCCGGCCGGCGCTCCGGCATGAGCGCGTCGACAACGGCCAGCGTCGGCGTGTACCACTGCTGGTAGGCGGCCATGACGCTGCGAGGATCGAGCTCCTCGGCTTCTACACGCTCCAGGAGTGCTCGCCCGCTGGCCAGCAAGGCATGCAGCTGATTGGTAGCGGCGGCGGTACGATCCAACGTGCGTCCTTCCCCTGTGAACCAGCTGCCTAGAGTTGGCGGCCGTCGATGAGCAGGGATTCCAGGCCAGCGAGCTCGAGGACTGCCGACATTTCGCCCTCCACCGACGGGTCGGGGACCATGACACGTCCCTCGATGGTGCGCCCATCGATCGCCTGGGCGTGCAGCTCGAGTTCGCCCCGGAGGCGACTCACCTCTTCGAGTGAGACGCCGCGCAAGGTGCCGCTCCACTTCGGAACGTTGTCTTTCACGTTCACGCTAAGGAAGGCCTGAGTGAACTCAAGAGCCCGCCCGTCAAGGCAGAGACGCCGCAAGGAGATCAGCTGTTCGTGGATCGGTAGGGGTCTGTGCATGGCGGGAAAGGCTACCACCCGAGGAGCCGAGCAGGGAAACCGCCTGGGGTTCATCTGGAGCCGAGGAGCTCCGGCGCACAGGTGTTGCCATGCTGGCGACATAGACGCCCGTTCCATCTGTTCGCGGGGTGTAGCAGACGATTCTTATAGAGAACTTGGCGAGTGGCACGGGAGGCAGCAATGACGCGTCCGCAGAGAGATCAGAACGTTCAGGTCCTGCTCGGTCGTTACGGCTACCGGGTGGGCCAGGTAGTGGTCGCAGACGACAGCTGCCTGGCCAGGCTGCTGTCTGCACTCCACTTCGATCGCGAGGATGATCGCGAGGTCGGCAACTATCTTTGCTCGTTCCTGGTCGCCTAGGTCCACAGGGCGGGACGCCGCAGCTGGGTGGGCGATTGCCAGAACACGAGGTGAGGCCCCGGCTTCTTGGTCGGTCGCGAGGACAGGCTCTCGCGGCTGGAAGAAGCCGGGGCCTCTGTGTCTCTTTGCCGACTGACGGGAGAGAACGATCGTACAAGTGCTTGCCAGCGTGGAGATCGACGGACACTCGATCGCCTTCCAGTCCGGGCTTCTGGTGCGCCGCAAAGCGACGGCTCGGCTGCCAGAGTCCTGGCACATCACCTTGCTGCGGGTGCAGTCGCGGGATATGTGCTGGGCGGAGGGTAGGGCGAGACAGGAGTGCGAGCTGTTAGTGAAGACTC
>Ga0182021_10002322_pt1 | contig 22086 bp, 19 predicted proteins | sample 612E3MmetaG_FD_120493 | JGI IMG/M metagenome (GOLD analysis project Ga0182021, IMG submission 120493) | Permafrost microbial communities from Stordalen Mire, Sweden - 612E3M metaG (Illumina Assembly) | ecosystem: Environmental > Terrestrial > Soil > Wetlands > Permafrost | place: Sweden... | reverse complement strand
GCGGTCAGCAGGTTGTTGAAGTCGTGCGCGATGCCGCCGGCCAGCTGACCGATGGCTTCCATCTTCTGCGACTGGCGGAGCTGCCCCTCGGCCGCCAGCAGATCCGTGACGTCGCGCGCGGCGGAGTAGACCAGCTCGCCGGCCGGTGCGCACCTCCAGGAGATGGTCCGGTAGTTTCCGTCCTTGCCCGCGAGCCGGTTCACCAGGTCGACCACTTCCTCCTGCGCCCGCAGCCGGTCCATGGCTTCCATCGTCACCGGGAGGTCGCTCGGGTGGACGAAATCGAGCACCGAACGGCCCACGATCTCTTCCTTTGGGCGCCCGAGTGCGGTCTCCCACCCGGCGCTTACGAGGCGGAAATGGCAATCGAGATCACTCACGCACAGCAGGCCGACCTCCAGGCTGAAGAACCGGTCGAGCTGCTCCTGCTTCTGCCGCAGGGCATCCTCGGCCGCCCTTTGCTTGGACTTGTCCCGGGTGAGCCCGAGAAACATAAGGTTGCCCGTGTTCGGGTCGCGCAAGATGCGGGTGCGGACATCCACCCAGAGCGGAGTACCGTCCTTGTGGAGGATCTCGAGGTCTCCGACGTCATCGAGGAACGGCATTCCCTGAGACTCGAAGCGCTCGCGCATGGAACGGAACAGCTGAGTGCGCTCCGCGCGCAGGCCGGGGGTCGCCCGGTCGGTAATAGTCGTGCCTATCAGTTCTTCTGGCTCGTATCCGTCGAGCAGCCGGCAGGAAGGGCTGATGTAGGTGAAGCGCATGCTCTCGGCGTCGGCCATCCAGATGACGTCGACCATGTTGTCGGCCAAGAGGCGGTAGCCGGCCTCGCTCTCCCTCAACGCTTCCTCCGCGGCCAACCGTTCCGTCTCATCGCGGAGAAAGCCCACGATGCAGGTGGTCCCGTCGATGTCGCACGTGGCCATCGCGAAAGCGCAGAGGAACGTCTCCCCGCTCCTCCTCTTGCAAACCGCCCGGAAGTCGCGGAGATGGCCGCGCCTGCGTAGCTCCTCCACCATCCGGCTTCGTTCGGAGCTATCGACCCACAGCCCCAACTCGAGACCGGTCGCGCCCACCAACTCGTCCCTCGCGTAGCCGAAGAGTTCCTCGAACGCATGGTTGAGCTCTATGAAGCGGCCCTCGTCGAGGGTGGCCATGTAGAACGCATCCTGGACCGACTTGAACATGCTGTTCACGATGTCCACACTCTGCTTGAGCGCAGCCTCCGCCTGCACTTGGGCGGTGACGTCGTCCATGAAGGTGACCGCCGCCTGCTGGCCCAGCCAGTCGGTGAGCGAGGCCTTGGAGCGCACCCACTTCACTCGGCCCTCTTTGTCCACGAGGCGGGCCTCGAAGTCGGAGATGGGGCTCCCGTTCTGGAACAGCGCGCCCTGCATCCATTCGACCTGGCCCCGGTCCTCCGGATGGACCATGGAGATCAGGGGAGCGGCGGCGTATTCCTCGTTGGTGCAGCCGAGCATGCGTGGCAGTTGGTCATTGAAGTAGAGCTTCTCGCCGTCGGCGGAGGACACCACTACACCCTCCTGGATGTTGTCCACCACCGTCCGGTAACGGAGCCCGCTGAGTTCCAGTTGTTGTTCCGCCTCCTTCTGCTCCGTGATGTCATATCCGACGACCAACGTCCGGACGGGCGGTCCCTCGCTGGGCAGCGGCGCGGCGGTCAACATCACCAGACGCGTGGTGCCGTCCTTTTTCAGCAACGTGTACTCCACGGGGTCCGTGGCGCCGTGTCCATCGGCCACCGCCTGAATGGAGGCAGCCAGGATCGGCCGGCTCTTTTCGTCGAGGAGGGCCAGCGGGTGGAGGGCAAGGAGTTCGTCCCGTGAGTAGCCGGAGGCTTCGCAGCCATAGTCGTTCACCGTGATGAACGAGAGACCGGTGAGATCTACCTCGAATATTGCCGCCGGAGCGTGGCGCAGCAGCAGCCGCTGCTCTTCCTCCCGTATGCTCAGGAGCCGCCGCTCTTCCGCCAAACGGGTCAAGGCTTCCTCACGCTCGAGTTCCGCGCGTTTGCGCTGCGTGATGTCGTGCGCCGTCGCCAGTACTGCGTAAGGCCGGCCATCTCGCAGGAGCGGGGTGAAGACGAGGCCCAGCCAGTGGGTCGGGCCGATGAGGTCCTCGACAGTGAAAGAACCTTCATCGAGGGCCCGCCGGTAGAAAGCGTGAAGCTCGGCTACACGCATCCCGCCGTGATCGGCGTTGTCGGCGGTGAGATGCATGCTCAGACTGACGCCCATGGCTCCGAGGAAGTCCGCGACGCGGCTGTTCCACCAGAGAAGGCCGAACCTCTCCGCGTCCACCACCCACATCATTTCCTCGGTGGCGCCGATGATCGTCTCGAGGAAAGCCGCGTCCGCTTTGGCAGGGGGCGTGGACGGCATCGACGAAGCCGGCATGGCGGGTGGCATGTGCGAAACCGTGTCGGTCATAGGTGGTCCCCCTCGCCGAGCGGCTCCGCTAGTTCAGATTGTCGGCAGCGTCCAGAGACAGCCTGTAGACGACGATGATCTCCGCCTTGCCGTCGTACGCGCCGCCCCAAGCGTTCCCTGGGATGGGAGCCGCGAATGTGAACTCCTCTGAGCCACAATACGCCGCTGAAGCGGCGAAGCCTTCGACGGACTGCTCGCTCGGCAAGGCACCACGGGGCACGAACCCGCCGCTATCCGCGAAACGGATGGCCACATTGTCGAAGAACACTCCGGTGTTCCGCCATCTGGTCGTCTCAGAAGCCACAGACTTTCCCTCTCTTGTCGGCCCCTGGGGCCCTCCAGCTGTCGTCGCTCCCGCTCTCGGGTGACGGATAACTCACAGCCGGCATCTGTAGTATCGCCCGGAGCGTCCCGGGGCAGGATTGGACCATGGTCTAATCTTGGACGTCCAGGTGCTGCGCTACGTCCTGGAAGAGCCCAAACGTGACGGTGGTGCTGGCCCAGTCACCCTGGATGCCGTTTCCCGTGGTCTCCGGGATCATGGCTGCAATGGTGAACTTCTGGGCAACCCCGCCGGATTCGGGCACCGCGAGACCTCGCAGCACCGTGCCACTCAGTTCTGCCATGGTGAGGACGCCGTCCGGTCGGCGTCTGCCCGGCGGACGGCCGGGTTGACGAAAACGCCGCCGGTCTTGTCCAGCAAGGAGACGGTGCCATAGGTCAGTTGCGTGACCACGAGCTGGGTGTTCATGTCCACTATGTCGGGCCCGAGGGCGGTTGCGTCGTACGCAGGGTTGTCCCTGAAGGTGGTGTGGAACGATATCTCCACGTGGTCGCCGGCCGCCGACCCGCTGCTCGTGAGCAAGAACGTGGCAGGACCGATGACGTTGCCGGGCGCCAGGTCGCTGCCGCCGAACGCGGCCGTCGTGCTGCCTGTGGTGCGGCCGTCGGCGCCGCTCAGTCTGAGCGTCAGAGTGCCGGGGTAGAAGTCCTCGTTGCTGAGAGCGGCCGCATCGCTGGACAGCAATCGCGTGGTCATCACCACTACCCCCGTCAGGAGAAGCGCTGCGATGCAGAGGATGGCGATCTTCTTCACGCGCGCCCTTCCCACCGCGATCCGGACTCCGCGGGCGCCGGCTCGTGCCGGCGGACGCGACGCCACAGACCTACGCGGTGGCGCACGCTGTTGCCCAGGCTGACCAGGACCACGAAGAGGCAGATGCAGGCCGGGATGAGGACGAGCAGGGGCAGGCTGTGCCGCGACCTGAGGAACCGGGGGACGAGCCCCAGTTTCGGAAGCCTGGCGAGGACGACGCCCTTCACCGCAGAGACCGCGAGTGCCTGGGTGTCGTTCTCTCCCACTGCGTCGCCTCTGGTGGTGAGCTCCCCGCCTGCCATGGACACGATCCTGTGGGTGACGAGCCCGTCACCGGCCTGGAAGGTCACCACCCGGCCGGGGGCGAGGGGATGGCCGAACAGCCCGCCGGGCGGCCCGACGATCACTACGTCGCCCAGGTTCACCGCCGGCGTCATGCTGCCGCCCGTGATGACGTAGGCGTGGTAGCTGGGGGAGATGAAAAGGAAGAGCAGGGCCACGAAACACAGAGCGAGAGCGGCTACGAGAGCGCCGAGAAACACGGTGGCACACACCCCGCGAACGCGCCGCCATCTGCTGCTCTGAGCCGTCACGAACATCCCTTCTTGCCGAGGACCGCTTCGCGCCGTATTCCGGTCGGGCGACCGGCTCCGAGTGGCGCGAAGCTGCCAACCGCTCGAAGGTTTAGTCGGTGATTCTCGGCAGCAACAGGATTGGACCTTGGGCCAACGTGGAACGAAGGGTCGGGCGGTGTGCGCGGGAAGGGGGCAATGCCCGCTTTTGCAGGTCTAATTCGAAAGGTTGATCCGGTCGGCAAGGCGGACCAGCTCCGCCACCGACCTCACCCCGAGCTTCCGCATGGCCCGGGCGCGGTGCACCTTCACTGTCTTCTCGAGGATCTCCAGCTCAGTGGCTATCTGCTTGTTGAGCCGTCCGAGGGACACCAGCCGAATGACCTCGATCTGCCGGCGGCTGAGACTGCGGATGCGTTGCTCGATGTCGGCATCCACAGCCCGCTCGCTGATCGACTCCGCGCTGAGCTTGACGGCCCGCGCCACCGCTTGCAGCAGTTTCTGGGCATCGAGGGGCTTGGTGAGAAAGTCGAGGGCTCCGTTCTTCATGGCCTCGACGCTCAGTGGCACCGTGCCCCGGCCGCTCATGAAGATGACGGGCAGATGGCCCGCCCGCTCGGCAAGGACGCGCTGCACCTCCAGCCCTCCGAGGCCGGGCAGGAAGAGGTCCAGCAGCACGCAGCCAGGCTGCGGCGGCAGTTCTCGCTCCAGGAGCTCGTCGGCAGACGCAAACGCCGCCACCTGATATCCGTTGGAACTCAGCAGCCTGGAAAGATAGGAACGCACGAATGGCTCGTCATCCACCACCACGACGAGAGGACTGGCCATTTCTTCGGCGATCATGTTGTCGGCCTGGACATCCACACCCTAACTATTACACGAGTAAGGCGTGGAAGGATAGAGGGATTCCTGCCTACCTCGACAAAGTTTCGAGCAGGCCATCGCTAGCCGCCGGCGCTGGGTGCCCCGGCGGCGGACGGCGTGGATGAACTGGCGCCGCCGGCGCCCGTGGAGGCCGGCCCTCTGAGCTGCCCGCGGATCTCGCCGCCGCTGTGCGCCGTGGTCCCTATGTTCAGGTAGACCGAACCGGACTTGAGCAGAGCCACCAATTCGGAGATCTTCTTACCTGCGAGAGGACCGGTGAGATCCGCGGCGGTGAACGTGCCTCTCTGGACAACGCCGGTGAACGCGCCCGTCTTGGTAGGGCCCGGATACAGGGTGATGATCGTGTCCCCCACCTGGCCGACCTTGCCCTCATGCAGCCGCGCGACGGTGAGGTCGTGGAGGTCCTTCACCTCGACCGCGTAGTCGACTTTCGAAAGATCCGCTGCCACGGTGAGAGTGAGCGTGCCGGTCGCCGACGTGGTCACGGGCGGGACTTCCGAGTCTCCGGTCAGCTTCGCCTGGAACACTTGCGCCTGCGGCCCGGCGGTTCCCGTCGTGCCGGTGGAGGAGGTGGCGCCCGTAACGGCTGTGGTCGTACTACCGGTGGTAGTGCTCGAAGCCGAGACGCTCGACCCGGTGGTCGAGGCGCCCGTCCCTCCACCGCGCCCTCCGAGCCCGACTCCCAGGCCGATGCCGAGGATCAGCAGCACCAGCAGTCCGACAGCGACCGCCAGTCGGCGGTGGCCGACGTGCCTGCGCCCGCGACGCTCGGCCTCACGCCAAGCCCGGTCACGTTGAGGGGATGGCGGTCTCACCTGGTCCCTCCGTATTCGCTTGCCGCAAGGTTGTTTCCCGGTCTGTGCCAGAGGGTAAACAGCCGCGGAGCGACTGAAAGCAGTCGGCACGGTTGACGGTCTCTTCTACGACCAGGCCACGGGCAGACCAGAATGGTTGCTGGTCAACGCCGGCCTCCCGGGCGGGAAACGGGCGCTGGTGCCCACCGCCATGGTGGAACCGTCCGGCGATCACCTCGTCGGGTCGTTCATGAAGGACCACGTCGCCGATACGCTGCACCTGGCCGGCGACGAAACGACCACGGAGCAGTAACGGCATTTCCTGTGCCGGTACTGGGGGCTGCCCGACAAGCCCATCGGCACTCGGTGGCAGGGCTGAACTGCCGCCCGCTGGCTACCGCCCGCTGATCACTGCGCCCCGGTGACCGGGACGCAGGAAACGGCCATCGCCAGCATCTCCTCGCGGCTCATGTCCCCGAAGATGGTGTTGGAGACCCAGTACAGTAGGCCGTCCTTGACCCACCACACATGATCGGGCTTGTTGACGGCACCGACCACCGTATAGGTGACGTCGCCGACTTGGACCTTCACGCCGGGCCCTGCGAGAGGTGCGCCCGTCCAACTGGAGGCGCTCACGCCCGCGTACAGGTCCTCGGTGTTGTACCTATAGCCCACGCGGACCGCCGGCTTTGTGCCGTTACCTGTGTTCAGGTCGTAGCTGCGGTCGAACGAGTACGAGAAGTCCGACGGTACGTATGACGGAGCCATGAGGGTGATGCCGGCCTGTTTCTGCAGTGCCTGCCAACTGGACAGCCGCAGCGCCGAGGCCGAGGTCCCGGACAGCTTCGCGCCATCGAAGGTGTACGCGTCACCCAGGACCACCGTGATCCCCGAAACACCCGGACTCTTTTCCACCTGCTGTATGCCCAAGGCCTGCGCCACCTTCTGAGCGTCGTCGCCTCTGCTGCCGCTGTATTTCACCGCTGCGGGGCCGTTCACCACAGCGTCGGCGTTGCTGACCCCCTCAAGCGAAGCGCCCTGCCGGTCCAACCATATGCCGGCCATGGCCGCCTGGCCGGCGCGCCCGGTGGCGTTGACCACATCCAGCGTGATCCCGCTGAGGTCGGTGGGGGTAAGAGCGGCGACGGTGCCCGCGGAGGAGGACGAGCCGCTCGAGCCCGCGTTGGTCGTGGCCTGAGCGGGCGTCGGCGGGGTGAAGAAATCCTTCACCGAATCGGCGATCTGCTGATCGGACGGCAGGATATAGAAGCTGCCGTTGATGCTCCCGGTGGGGCCGGTGATCTGGCCACGCTTGATGCCACTGCTGTCGAGCTTCTCCACCCAGTAGGCGAGCTTGAGGACTTCGTTCGCAGAAAGATCGGTGTCGGCATACTGGAAGATGGTCTTGATGAGGCCGGGGAGCTTGAGCGGCAGATTCCACTTCATCACCTGCTGCCGGACGGCGGAGAGATAACGTTGCTGCCGGGCGCTGCGGCCGAAATCGATGTTCAAATCATGGCGAGTGCGGCAGAAACGCTCGGCGTTCAGCCCGTCGAGCAACTGGTAACCCGGGAACAGGTCGATCTTGCCGTCGTTGTACGTGCGGTCCACGTCCACGTATACGCCGCCGAGGGAATCGGTGATGGCTTTGAAGGCGGTGAGGTCCACGGCGATGTAGTGGTCGAGGTCCACGCCCAGCCTGTCCTGGATGGTGCGGATGAGGAGGGCGCCGCCGCCGTAGGCATAGGCCGCGTTGATCTTGCGATGGCCGTAGCCCTCGACCTCCGTACGAAGGTCGCGCGGCACCGACAGGAGCGAAAGAAAGCCCTTTTCCGGGTCGATATGGACCAAGATGATGACGTCCGAGCGTCCTTCGGTGACCTCGGTACTCCCCGGGGCCCGCTTGTCGTAGCCAAGGAGGACGATGTTCATGGCGGAGGGGCTCTGAAGAGACGCGGTGGTGGTCGTGTCTCCGGAAGCTGTGGACGACGTGCCCGAGGTGGACGTTTGTCCGCCGGCGAGAGTGGTGGTGGAGCCTGCGCTCGTGGAGGTGGTGGAGGGTTTCTCCTTGAGCGCCGCGATGATGCTCGGGTCGATGCGGGCGTTGGCCGCGCCTACTTGCTTATGGAACCAGAGGTAGAAGCCGCCGCCCAGGGCGAGCACCACAACGATGATGCCCACGACGCTCCAGAGCACTATCCGCTTCCACCGCCGCCTCACGCTCCAGCCCTACCCACGACCTGTGCCTGCACGTCCCCTCCTCTTTGCAATGCTGACCGGCCATGAACCTGACGAAGAGAATACTCCGTCCCGCGGACGCCCCACCTTCACCGACGATATCGAACATTCCATAAAGTGACCATAAGCCTTCAGGCCAGGTTCCCGCGCACAAGACAGCCTGCCGCCGTCCGTGGCCCGTCGCCCGCCGGATGTCACCGGGCGGCGGCCGGTACGGTGGTCATGGACATCGCCACGGCCAGCAACTGCTCCTTGTCGAGGTCCGCGAACAGCGTGTTCGTCACCCAATACAGTACGCCGTCCTTCACCCACCAGACGTGGTCGACCTTGGTGCTGCTGCCCACCACCGTGTATACGATCCCGTCGCCCTGCACCTTCACGCCCGGGCTCGCCAGGGGGGCGTCCACCCAGTCGGAAGCACTCACGCCTAAGTACTGATCCTGGGTGTTGCGCTTGAAGCCCGCCCGCACGGCTATCTTGCCCTTGTCGCTCGGGACGATGTGGTACGTGCGCTGGAACGAGTAGGTGAAGCCGTCGGGGATGTAACTAGGCGCCTTGACGGCGAACGCCACGGTGGTCTGGAGGGTGCGCCACGCGGTGAGGTCGGGGATGGAGGGCGCGGCGCCTGCCGCTCCGGCGGCCGGCGCCACCTGGGCCGCGGACAGCAAATATGAAGACCCGAGGACCACGGTCACATCCTGTACTTCACTGCTCTCGGCCACCTGGGCGATCCCGAGCGATCTGGCGACGTCTCCCGCCGTGCGCTCGCGGCCGGGCGGATACTTGACCTCAGCCCCCGCCTGCGGGCTTGCGGCTCCCTTCACATCGAGCACCGTGGCGCCCTGCCGCTTGAGCCAGACAGCAGCCATGGCGCCTTGCCCCACCCGGCCCGAGGAGTTCACTACTTGCACCTTCACGCCTTGGAGCGAAACCGCGGTGAGCGCACCGGCCACGGGGGACCCGGCGGCAGCCAGGGCGGTGGTGGACGTCGGGGCTGCCTGGCCGCCGGATTGCGTCGTGCTCTGGCCGGGCGGCGAGTAGAAGTCACGCACGGCCGCCGAAAGCTCGTCATCGGTGGGCAGCACATAGAAGATGCCGTGGATCATGCCGGTCTTGGCTTTGATCTCCGCCTGCTTGATGTCGCCGCCGTCCAGCTTCATCACCCAATAGGCGAGCTTGATGAGGTCGTTGGCGCTAAGGTCGGTATCCACGTTCTGGAGCAGTGCCTTCACCAGAGTCGGGATCTTGAAGGTGAGGTTCCAGCCGAGCGCCTGCTCGCGCACTGCCGCGAGGAACTGCTGCTGCCGGGCCATGCGGCCGAAGTCGATATTGCCGTCGTGCCGGAAGCGCACGTAGTCCAAAGCGTCGGCGCCGTTCAGCAGCTGGTATCCCGCCTGAAGATCGATGTGCTCCCAGGACAAGGTCTCATTGAGGTAGTGCCGGTCGACGTCCATGTAGACGCCGCCCAGTGCGTTGGTGACGGCCTTGAAGGCCTCGAGGTCCAGGGCGACGTAGTGGTCCAGGTCGACGCCGAGCTCCGACTGGATGGTGCGGATGAGCAGCGCTCCTCCACCGAAGGCGAAGGAGGCGTTGAGCTTGTAGAGCCCATAGCCCGGTATGTCGGCCAGCATGTCGCGCGGCACGGAGAGCATGGAGAGGAACCCGCGGTCGGGGTCCACATGCAAGAGGATGATGCTGTCGGAGCGCCCTTGAGTGACCTCGGCGCTCCCGGGTGCCCGCTTGTCATATCCCACGAGCACGATGTTCATGCCGGAGGGGCTGTCGGCGACGGTGGAGCTGGTGCTGACAGCCGCGTCGCCCGATACGGCGGTGCTGGTGGTGGTCTCTTTGAGAGCGGCCACGATGGCCGGATCCACGCGGCTGTTCGACGCCGCCACCTGGCCGTGGAACCACAGGTAGAAACCACCAGCCGCAGCGAGGACGATCACCACGATGGCAACGGCGCCCCACAACAACCAGCGTTTCCAGCGGCGGCGCTTCGCCGGCGCGACCTGCGTTTCTGCGGCCGGCGGCTCCGCTTCGGAGGGCGCCGGCTCCGGTGGCTGCTCGGCGGCCGATGCCTCTTCGGTGGGCGGCGTTTGGTCGCCGGTCGGCGTCTGCCCGTCGTTCTGGTCTTCGGTGTCCATCAGAATCGCTTCACCATGATCGCTAGATCCTCTCCCACGGCGTAGAAGTCCCGGATCGCCGCCTCGGCCTGATATCCCGCACTCATGAGGAGCGCCGCCATCGGTTGGTGGCGGGCCCCGCTCGATATCTCCGCCAGCATCATGCGGGCTCCCGCGTCGCAGGCTTCTGCCTCCGCGGCCTTGAGCAATCGCCGGCCTACCGACTGCCTCCGCGCGTCGGTATCGACCACGAGGTAGTAGAGGTCGCATACCCCGTCGGTGAGGTCGCGCGGGCCGTAGCACACGAAACCGCGGATGGCCTCGCCCTCCTGGTCGATGAGAAAGGTATAGCCGCTGTCCTCGGGACCGAGGTCCAGGTACTCCTCCCACACCGCCTCGAGGGCGTGGGCTTCCTCGTCGCTGAGCACGGCCGCTTTGGCGGCCACGTCCTCGATGCGGGGCCAGTCTCGCTCTTGTGCGTCGATTATCATGCCGACATTGTAGTAGGGATTGGTGCAATGCGAGTCTCCGCACATATAGTTGATCGCGCCAAGGGCGCCCAGGCGGGCGGCGAGTACGTCGACCTTATGTTGGTGTCCTCCTACAAGCTGAAGCAGACCATCACCGATTCGATGATCCCCGACCTCAAGAGCGAGATCGAAGGCGTCCTGACGCAATTGGCGAGCCAGGCGCCCGACCTCAAGACCACCTCCCCGCTCGCCCAGACCGAGAAAGCCGGCTTGAAGGGTTATGAGGTGACCCTCACGTTCGCCAAGGGCGGCACGCCCGCCACGTCGACGCTCTACTTCCTGTTCAAGGGCAACATGGAGTATCAGCTGAACATACAGGCGGCTACAGCCGACTGGCAGAAGGACCAAACGGTCTTCGCAGCCATGGTGGCCAGCTTCAAGGCACCGTGAGCCGTCCGGCGAGAGCCGGTACTGCTACGGCGTCCCCCAAATGAGGACCGGCGCATCGGAGGTGGAGGGCTGCCACTTCATCCCGGCGACCTGCGCGTTCATGGGTATCTCGAAGGCCACCGCGCCCTGCGCCGTCTCCCCCGGGGCCAGCGTCCCCTCACCGATATCGGCCACGCTCGACATGCCCGCGTTGTCGTACTCTTGGTGGTTGGTGTCGTAGATCGAGAAGTCCAGCCCGTTGTAGTCGAAAGCGTCCTTGCTCCCGTTCATGATCGTCACCATGCAATAGACCACTTTGTTGCCCGCGCCGACGAGGACCGGCGTGGTGTCGAGTTGGGCGCTCTCGACGGTCACCGAGATCCCCTGCCACGTCCCTTTGCCGCCGAACTTCAGCTCGATGGCGGCCGTGGTGGTGGTCTCAGCCTCGGTGGTGGTGGTCGGAGCGGCGGTGGTGGTGGTAGGAGCGGCGGTGGTGGTGGTGCCGCCTCCCGAGAGGGAGCAGCCGCTGAGCGCCAGGGCCGCTGCAAGCAGGAGCGCCACTACCACGAGAGCGAGGGCCCCGTGGGATACGGTGCGAGAAGTCATCGCTGCCTCCTTGATGTCACCCGGCCGCGGCGGGCCGAACGAAACACCAGCCTACCACGCCGGGCGGCGCCGGCCGGTGTCAGTCGCTCCAGGTGGCCGACCCGGTACCACCGAAGTTCGTCGCGTTCAGCGTGACAGAGGCGATGCTGGCCCCCTCCGGCACCTGCACCCCCATGTATCCCTGGACGATGTTGTCGCCCGGGGCAAGGTCGCCCGCACCCAGGCCCTTCAGCTTGGTGATCATCTGGGTGCTGTTGACGGCCAGGTACTTGTTCCCCTTGGTGTCAACCGCAGAGAAGAACAGCGGGTCGTAGGGACGCTTGTCGGACGCGGTGTTCTTGATGGTCACCAAGACCGCGCAGATCACTTTTCCCGCCGGGATGAACGGTTCGCCCGGATCGAGGACGGGCTTCCCGATGGTGATCTCGCAACCCCATACCTTCTGCGTCTGCCCGAACTTGCTTCCCATCTCGGAGGAGACGGTGGGGGGGGTGGTCCCGGCGGTATCCGAAGTCGTGGCAGGGCTGCTGGTTTCCGTGCTCGGGGCGGCGGTGGTGTCGGTACTCAAGGCGGCCGTGGTGTCGGTGGAAGCCGCTGGCAAGGTGGTCGTGACCGCTAGCGAGCCCGGAGTGACTACGGACGTGCTGCTGGACCCGTTGGCGCCCGACCCGCAGGCGGCCAGCGAAAGCACGAGGAGTAAGACGGAACCTGCCACGGTCATCTTCAGTAGAGCCCTGCTCACGATCCCTCCAGTCTCCGCGAACGCCTGGGCAGCGTGGGGTGCCGCCCACGCCTCATAGTAGCAGCGTCGCGAAGGGCCCTTACATGGCGCTTATATCAGAATGCTTATTCTCGAATAGAGTTCGATAACGAAACGACAAAACCGGACGAGGGAACACATGGACAACGGGCAGGGACGCGACAGGGAGCACCAGATCCTCGGCGGCAGGCCGATGAGCCGCCGCGAGTTCTTCAAGATGGCCGGCATCGCCGGAGCGGTCGTCGGGATCGGCGGAGGCCTGAGCGGGCTTCTCGCCGCCTGCGGCGGCTCGACCACCACGACGGCGGCGAGCGCGACCACCGCTTCGACGACCGCGGCCGCCACCGGTTCGACGACCGGCGCAGCGGCCGGCGCCGCGAGCGGCTCCCTGGTGTTCCCCAAAGACACTTTCACCGAGGCCACCAAGACCGTGACCACCGCCGATGGCGACAAGGAAATCGCGTACCGTCTCTACAAGCACCTCACGTACGTCGCCAACCCAGTGGATGCAAACTACCAGAGCCTCGACGTCAGCGTCCCCACCAAGATCGCGGGTACCGCTGTGGATGCGAGCAACGCGCCGATCCTCTTCGACATCGGCGTGGGCGGCTACATGTCCTCGGCCAACACGGCCGACGGCAGCTCGAGTGGTACGAAGGGCGCCCCGGGCGGCGGTGCGCTGCCCAGTGGCGGGACTCCTCCCAGCGGCATGACCGGCACCCCGCCGGCCGGCGCCGGCGGCGGCATGGGCGGCATGGTGAGCAACGCCGACCTGGCCCTGGCGGCCGGCTACGTGGTCGTCTCCCCGGGCTGCCGCGGCCGCGACAACAAGGACTCGTCCGGCAAGTACTATGGCAAAGCCCCGGCCGCCATCGTGGACCTGAAAGCGGCGGTCCGCTACGTGAAGTCCAACAAGGGTGTGATCCCGGGCAACACCGACTGGATCATCTCCAACGGCACCAGCGCCGGCGGAGCGCTCTCGTCCCTGCTGGCTGCCTCAGGCGACAGCGATCTCTACACCTCGTACCTCAAGGGCCTGGGGGCGGCCGACGCCAGCGACGCCATTTTCGGGTGTGCCGCCTTCTGCCCCATCACCGATCTGGCGCACGCCGATACCGCCTACGAGTGGCAGTTCGGGGCAGTGCCGGCGAGCAACGCGACCGTGGACCAGAGCCTCTCCAAGCAATTGGCGGACGCCTTCGCGACCTACCAGGCGTCGCTCGACATCCAAGGCGTGAACGGCTTCGGCGCCCTTACCGCCGATAACTACGGCGATTACCTGCTGAAAACGTATCTAGTCCCGGCGGCCAACAAGTACCTGGCCACGCTGTCCGATACCGACCGGCAGAGCTATCTGGCCAAGAACACGTTCATCACCTGGGGCAACAACGCGGCCTCCTTCAGCTTCGCCGACTACTCGAAGCACTGCGGCCGGATGAAGACACTACCCGCCTTCGACGCCTTCGACCTCTCGGCGGCGGAGAACAACGAGTTCGGCAACGAGACCACCGACGCCAGTCACTTCACGGAGTTCAGCCTACAGCACGAGAAGGGGAGCAGCGCCAAGCTGGACAGCGACCTGCCGGACAGGATCGATATGATGAACCCCATGTACTTCGTCACCAAGAAGAACCCCGGGGCCGCCGGCAACTACTGGATCCGCTACGGAACGAGCGACTCCAACACGTCGCTCCCCGTGATCGCCAACCTGGCGGCCGGCATGGCCACCATCGGCAAGAACGTCAACAGCCTGATGTACTGGGATGCCGGCCACGGAGCCAACCAGGACGCGGCCGACTTCATCAAGTGGGTGGCGAGCACCACCGCCTACAGCAAGTAGGGTCGTATCGAGCCGCCGCGCAAGCGGCGGCGGCCTGTCTGGAAGTTCGAAAGGGCCGGGGCGGGGCATGCGCCCCGCCCCCGCTTTGCTCGCTAAAAGACGATCACGTTCCTGAGTGCCTCTCCCGCCGCAGACGACGCGAGGGCCTCGTTGATGCGCTCGAGGGGGTAACGCCCGGTGACCAGTTCATCCAGCTTGTACCGGCCCGCTTCGTACATCGCGATGATGGCCGGCAGGTCGGAGTGCAGGTTGATGGAGCCCATGAACGTGCCGGTGACCGATTTCTCGTTCCAGAACTCGAACGGGTTCACCGAGAACGGGGGATCCGCTGCCGGCGCCAGGCCGACCATGACGGCCACCCCGCCCCGCCCCAGCATGGCAAAGGCCCGCATGAGCGCCGTGGAGCTGCCCAGGGCCACGAACGAGTAGTCCACGCCCTTGCCTCCCGTGATCCTCAGGACGGCCTCGATGGGGTCCTCGAGCGTGGCGTTCACGGTGTGCGTAGCCCCGAACGCCCTGGCCCGGGCCAGCTTGGATTCCACGACGTCGATCGCGATGACGGGATTAGCCCCCGAGATCACAGCGCCTTGCAGGGTGTTGATGCCGACGCCCCCGATCCCCGTGATGACCACACTGGCGAGAGGCGGTACCTTGGCGCGCTTGACCACCGCCCCAAAGCCAGTGGTGACGCCGCAGGCCAGCAGGGACGCGGATTCGATGCTCATGGTCGGCGGGACCTTCACGAGCTGGGACTCCCGGACCAAGACATACTCGGCGAACCCTGCCACCCGGGCCTTCTGGATGATCTGCGCGCCTTTGGAGTCGGTGAGGGTCCCGAGGACGTCGAAGGTGGTCTTCGTCTCGCAGAAGTAGGGCTTGCCCGAGGCGCAGGGGACGCAGCAGCCACATGACTCGAGAAGGCTCACCACGACGGGATCGCCTATTGCCAGACTGGTGACTGCGGAGCCCACTTCCTCGACGAAGCCGGCCGTTTCGTGCCCGCCCACGAACGGGATGCCACCCGGGAAGTCGCCGTTGATGTCGTGGAAGTCGGAGTGGCAGATGGCGGTGGCCCCCACCTTGACCTTCACCTCATCGGGGAGGGTCTCCCTCAGCGCCACATCCTCGATGACCAGAGGCTTCCCGAACTCGTAGCACACGGCAGCTTTCATGGCCCGGCTCCTTGAGATCGTTGAGGCAGGTGCGCCTCTCACATCGGGCGACTCTAACGAAGGTTCTTTTTGCTGTCAATCGGCGAGACTGAGCCTGCGCTTCACAACCCAGCGATCACCGCCCCACCGTCCACGAAGAGTACCTGCCCGGTCACGAAGTCCGACCCATCGGAGCCGAGGAAGAGCGCCGCTCCGACCAGGTCGGCCGGCACGCCCTCGCGTTTGATGGACTGCAGGGAGACGGTATCGGCGAACATCTCCTCCCGGTGTGGCAGCAGGGCAGTCGCTTCGGTGTCGGTGAGCCCCGGCGCGATGGAGTTCACGCAGACGCCCGCGGGCCCGAGGGCCCGGGCCAGCGCCTGGGTGATCTCGTGCACCGCAGCCTTGCTGCAGGCGTAGGGCAGCAGAACCTGGCACGCCGGCAACCTGGCGGAGTCCGACACGATGTTGATGATATTGCCCTTCTTCTGCCGCTCCATGAGAGGAGCGACAGCCCGGCACATCAGCCAGGTGCCCCGGGCATTGATGGCGAAGAAGCGGTCCCAGAGGTCCACAGGCCATTCGTTCCAGGGCGTGGGCTCAACGCCGGAACTGAGGGCCGCGTTGTTGAGCAGTATGTCGGCCCGGCCGTAGACGGACTGGACCTTCTCGGCGACGGCCAGAGTGGACTGCTCTTTGGAGATGTCGGTCTCCACGGCCACAGCCTGTCCCCCGGCCTGCCGGATCTCGGCGGCGGTCTCCTCGGCCCTGTCCACGCCGATGTCGGGCAGCAGCAGCTTGGCGCCCTCGCGAGCGTACGCCAGCGCGAAGGCCTTGCCCAGGCCGCGCCCCGCCCCGGTGATGACGGCGACTTTGCCCTCGAGCATCCTGGTCATGGCTCCTCCTTATGGCCGCTGGTGCCGACATTCTAGACTGTCAATGGCTCGTGGGTACTCGGGGACGCCGTCGGGCGAGGGGAGTGATGGGATGAATAGCTGGGATTGCCGGTGCGGGTTTCACAACCGCGCCTTCTCCGACAAGTGTGCCGCCTGCGGCGGCTTCCGGGTGAACATGGATCGAGCCGTCTTGGCTCACCCCTTCTCGGACCCGCGAACGAACCCGGGCGTGTGCCAGGTGTGCGGGAGGGCTCCGGCCGCCGACTTCAAGTTCACTCGGAACCAGGGGCTGGTCTTCATCCGCCGGAGGTTCACGTACCAGGGGCGGTTCTGCAAGAGTTGCGCCACGGGAGCATATCGCGCCGTGCAAACCCGCAACCTCACCCAGGGCTGGTTCGGCACCATATCGTTCTTCACCACGATCGCCTATGGGTTGGGCAACCTGTCCAACCTGACGACCGGCCGCAAGCAGCTTGGCGATCCCACCCCGTCGGACCCCACCCTCGAAACCCGGCTGAAGGGCCGGCCCTTGGCCCTCCAGATCCTGATGCACCCGACGGCATGGGTGGCGCTCGCGGTCGTCGCCGTCGCCGTGGTGCTGGCGATCACGCTGGCGGGGAACGGCATCTCTTCCGGGGACAAGGCCTACGTGACCGGCCTGGAATCCGTCAACCAGGCCCGGAACTCGGTCATCAACACGGCCAACTCCAAGGCGACGGCCTGGCAACAGAGGAACACCAACCAGCCGCCCACCGCCGACGATCTGGTTGCGACGGAACTGGCCGACCTCAAGCTGAGCGCGGATGCGCTACCTGAGCCCGATTCGACCGACCTGGTCTCCTTGCAGCAGACGTGGGAGACTCGCTTGGGAGCGCTCGTCTCGGCGGAGAGGAACCTGGCCGCCAACTACAGCCAGCAGACCGCGCAGGCAGACGAGTCGGCCTGGAATGACGAGGAGAGCGCCTACAAGGCGCTCACGGCCTACGTGAAACAGCACGACTAGAGTGAGCGGAGCGTGCAGAACGATCCAATGAGCGGGAGCATCAAGGCGCAGGCGGGGCCGTCGGACGACGGCCGCGGGCCCTCAGGAGCCGGCCTGGTCCTCGAGGGCGGCGGCATGCGCGCCGCCTATACCGCCGGCGCGCTCGATGCCTTCATGGACCAGGAGATCGACCTCCGCTACGTCGTCGGAGTATCGGCCGGCGCCAATGCAGGCTCGGACTACGCCGCCGGCCAGCGTGAGCGCAATCACCGGGTGTTCGTCGATATGGCCGCGGACCCCCGTTACGCGGGGTTGGGAAACCTCCTCCGCGAGCGCAGTTGGTTCGGTATGCGCTTCCTCTTCGAGACGCTCCCCGACGAACTGGCGCCGTTCAAGTATGAGGAGTTCCGCCGCTCGCCGCGAACGCTCGTGGTGGGCCTCACGGACTGCGCCACCGGCGAGCCCGCCTATCTGACGCAGCACGGCTACGAGGGCCGCTGGTTCGTCCGCACGGTGCTGCGGGCGTCGAGCAGCCTGCCGGTGCTATCGCCGCCTGTGACGATAGAGGGACGCCGCTACACCGATGGCGGTGTCAGCGACCCCATCCCCATAGCCAGAGCCATCGCCGATGGGAACCCCCGCAACGTGGTGGTGCTCACCCAGAACGCGGGCTACCGGAAAGGGCCGCAGGGGTTGGGCGTTCTCGCCTCGGTGGGGCTGGCCCGGTACCCCGCCCTCCGGCGCACGCTACGTGAACGGCACGAGCACTACAACTCGTGCCTCGACCGGCTGGCCGAGCTGGAGCAGGAAGGCCGGGCGTTCGTGCTGCGGCCGGTGGACCCGCTGATGGTGGGCCGCATGGAGCGCGACGTCGGCAGGCTGGACGCCCTCTACCGGCAGGGATACAGGGAGACGCTCGCCCGCGGGGCGGAGCTCAAGGGTTGGCTGGCGGCGGGGTCCGGGGCGCGCTAGCTGGCGGCGCCTCCACGGGCGGTGTGTCAGCTGGCGGTGTGTCGGCTGGCGGTGTGTCGGCCGGCGGCGTCTCGACGGGCGCCTGGGGCTCCCAGGCACCGGCCGCCGCAAACATCTGCGGGTCGTCCGGGAGCAGGGGTTGCACCCTGGGCACGTCCTGGGGCGCTCTCTCGGCCGGCGGGGTCTCCGCCTCGCGTATCAAGTTGAACATGGAAAGCTCCATGGCCGGCACTTGGCCCATGCCGTCCGGACTCAGGACCACCGAGACCCCGAGCATAGTGCCGTCCGGCTGCGGGCCGGTGTCCACCACTTCCCCCGTGCGCGGGCCGGTCCACATGCGCACCCGCGGCAGGTCGACGGGCCCTTCGGGCGCCGGGGGCTCGCAGACAACGGCGAGCTCGCCGTTGTCGAGGCGCAGCAGGGTGCCGGGTGGGAACACGCCCATGAGCCCGACGAAGAGCTTCACCACCATGGGGTCGAAGAGCGTCCCCGCGTAGTACAGCAGGTAGCTGATGACCTCATGGGGACTGAAGCTGAACCGCCGGTACGTCCGCGCCGTGGTGAGGGCGTCATAGCGGTCGGCAACGGCCACTATGTCGCCGAACAGGGAGACGTGGTCACGGAGCTCCGAAGGCGGGTAGCCGGTCATGTCGTAGTTGAGATGGTGCTCGTACGCCACGACGACCGCCCTCATGGTGGCGGGGGTCAGCTGGGGCCCGCCGAGCAACGCGCGCGCAGCCACCACGGGGTGTCTGCGCATCTCCTCCCACTCGCTCGGGTCGAGCGGCCCGGGCTTGCCCAGCACCTCCGGCTGCACTTCCAGCTTGCCGGCGTCATGCAGGAACCCCGCCAGACACAGTTCGCCGAGCTTTGACTTGTTCAGCCCCATCCGCTCCCCCACCAACACGGACAGGATCGCCACGTTCGCCGAGTGCGAGATCAGCCGGTCGTCCGTCTCCTTGATGGTGGTGAGCGCCACCAGCGAGGCCGGATCCTCCATGATCTGGTCGACCACCAACTGGGTGACGTGGCGGACTTGGCGGAGGTCGACATGCTTCGAGTTCGAGCTCTCTCGAAGCCTCTCCCCAAGTTGCAGCGCAGCTCCGAAGGCCTCCACCGGAGCCACCGCCTGCACCCCGCTGCCTGCCCCCAAATACTCCACGTCGACGTGCATCACCCCGGCGCGCCGGAGCAGATCGTTGACCTCATCGGGGCCTCGCCCATGCCCGCCGGCGAGTACCGCCGCCAGACTGGCCAACTCTGCTTGCGTGACCTCGGGGTGGAAGGTGATCACGTTGATCTCCTTGTCCTCGAGCGTCTTCACCAAGCCGGCGAACCGTCCGTACGTCTGGATGGAGGAGCGCACCCGGATGGGCCCTATGAACACGCAATGGCTGTGCGCCCCTATCCGGACGAACCCCTCCCGCTCGAGGCGAGCCCGCAGTTGGGCCGCCAGGTTCGCGCCAATCTCCTTCATCACGGTGTTGTCGGCGGAAAAGTACCCGGCGGTCCTGATGGCGGCTGCGAACGCGAGCGCGAGGGCCTTGTCGGCGGCAGTCTGTTCGCGTGAGTCTGTGTCACTCATTGGCCGTCGCTCCGGCTTCCGCTCCGCTTCTGTAGGGCTTCCGCGGCCGCGCGACTGATGTTCGGCTCGTCGGACTTGCCGGCGGCCTGCAGGGCTGCCACCGCAGCCGGTCCCCGTATGCGCCCCATCGCGAGCACGGCTGCGATGCGCAGCGTCGCGGGTTTGGACGAGAACAGCCCCTTCTTCCAGAGGCGCTGCAGCAGCGGCATGGCTTTGCCCTGCGCCAGCTCGGCATAGGCGGCCAGGAAGGCCTCCATCTCCTCGCTGGTGAGCGAGGAGAAGTTGCGGTCCTCTATCCGGGCCAGGAGTTGGGTCCTCTGCTCCGTCCCTCCCTTGCGGCCCAGGGCATTGGCGGCCAGGATGCGCACCGAGGCGTCCGAGTCCGACAAGGCTTGACCCAGCCCCCGGACCGTGGAGGCGCTCTCGAGCCTTCCCAACGCCCTCACCATCTCGCGCCTCACCCGAACGTCGGGGTGGCTCCTGAGCCGGGAGGCGTGCTCGGCCAGTTCCTCGTGGCCCATCTCGGCCGCCAAGTGCACGGCGTTACGGACCACATACCAACGCTCGTCACGCAGCAGCGGCTCGAGATCACGCCAGGGCACGGCGTTCTCGTCGCCCAGCAACTCGAGGATCATCTTGCGGATGGCCCGGTCGCCGGTCCCGGTGAGGATCTCCAGCAGCGCGGGGGTGATCCATCGGCGCACCAACAGGAGCAGGTGTTCGAGCTTCTCGGCCCTGCCTGGTATCGCCTGCTGTGGCCTCTCCAGCATCCGCCAAAGACTGTCGGCTGTGATGCCGGCCTCGGCTACGAAGCCTACCGAGCCGCCCGGGCACCAGCGCTGAGTCTCCAGATAACCCAACCGGTCGAGCACGAACAGCGCCCCGTCCACGTTGTCTTCATCCAGGTAGGCCCCCACCACTGCGGCCAACGACTGGATGACCGCGTCGCTCGAGGAAGTTATGGGTACCTTCGCGGCGATCTCCAGGACCACCTCGGCGTAGTCCTGTACCACGTCGCCCAGGGCAGCGACCTCGCGCTCGGCCCGTTCGGTCTCCTCCGGGGTCAGCTGAAGCACCTCGTCCTCGTAGTGCCGGGTGCCCACTCTTCGCATCTTGGCGCTGGAGATGTCCGGGGCAGACAGGCTGTGGGCCTGGACCATCTCCAGCCGCCGGATGACCGTCTCGCGCAGTGCGTCCACCATGCCCTCGCGGAGCGTGCCGGCTCCCCGGAAGGGGTCCACCACGCGGTAATCGACGTGGTCCAGCTCCTTCTCCCAAAGCACCGTCACCAGGTCATGATCCAGGCTGGCAAGGCTGTCGGCGCGGGCCAGGCAGTCCACCAGGCCTCCCAGCTCCTCTGGGTCGATCCCGGGGTGTATCGCCAGGCTCCGTAGCCCGTCGCGGAACATCAGGAATGCCAGGTTGTCCCGGGTGGCCTCGCGCTGGTACACGGGCACGCCATCCTGGACGAGCTCCTCCTCCCAGATGTCCAGCGTGAGTACCCCGAACTGCGTGATGTACTGATCGACGCAGGCGGCGAACTCCTGGATCCTCTCATCGGCCGAGGGATGACCCGCCGGATACAGCCGGAAGTCACGATATGCCTTATGCAGCGCGTTGCAGACCGCGCTGGCCGCGGTCTGCCGGGGAGTCATCGCTTGCGTCTGGGACATGGCCCCCAGTCTTTCGCCTTACCGCAGGGTATTCCTCTCGCAGGGCGCGTTTCTGCGGCACCGCGCCCGGTGCGGTCCCGCTAGTCTCACAGGCTCATCCGGAGGTCGAGCACCCGCTGGATCGAGGCTGTGAACGCGGCATGGTCGAGGGTACCGCCGGTGTAGGCGCCCTGCAGGCCGGTCAGCGCCGACTGGCCCTGGCCGACGCTCCTGCTGGAGCACAGGATGAGGTCCTCACCTGCGCCGGCCGCAAGTACGGAACGCTGGGCCGTGGTCCCGAACGACGCGATGGCTCCAGCTTCCAGCGCGTCGGTGATGGTGACGCCCTTGTACCCCAACCGGCCTCTCAGCTCGTTCTGGATCACCGTGGACGACAGCCCCGCCGGCATGGTGGGGTCGAGCGCAGGATAGGTGGCCCACGATTGCATCACGATGCCCAGGCCTGCGTTGAGGGCCGCCTTGTACGGGTACTCGTCGATGCTCTGCAGTTCGTCGAGCGGGACGTTCAAGGTCACTGGCAGAGAATCGGTGTTGGCGCCGTAGGTCGCTGCGCCCAGACCG
>Ga0182021_10002321_pt1 | contig 22087 bp, 16 predicted proteins | sample 612E3MmetaG_FD_120493 | JGI IMG/M metagenome (GOLD analysis project Ga0182021, IMG submission 120493) | Permafrost microbial communities from Stordalen Mire, Sweden - 612E3M metaG (Illumina Assembly) | ecosystem: Environmental > Terrestrial > Soil > Wetlands > Permafrost | place: Sweden... | reverse complement strand
CCGCTTCTGCAATACCGATCTCGGCGCTTTCGCGGCTGCCAAGGATGCGGAGGTGGAGAAGGACCTGTACGTCGGCCACCCAGCGGTGATCCACAGCATCAGCCAGGTGCTGCCCTTTATCGGCGCCATCGCCGCGGCCGCGGTTGCCGTCATAGCGAACGCGCCGGTGGCGTATGTGGTGCTGGGCTTCGTCCTGCTGGTGGTGATCGTCTGCCTGACCTATTACTTAAAGAGCGCGAGCACCCATTACGAGATCACCAGCCAGCGGATCAGACTGGAGCGGGGCTTGCTTTCCAAGAAACAGGAGAGCCTGGAACTGTTCCGCATCGATCACTTCGAGTTGCTCAAACCGATCGGCATGCGGCTGGTGGGACAGTGCGGGCTGCATCTGTTTTCTTCCGACGCGGAGCTGACCAACTTCTACATCTACGGCATCCCCAACCTGGAAGCCCTGGCGAACGAGCTGCGCACGTGCCAGCTTCGCGAACGCAGCCGCAGAGGACTGACCACGTTCGTCAAAGCGTAGGGGTTGAAAAGAATGAATGGCCACAGATGAACACAGATAAACACGGATAGGAATTTTGTCTTATCTGTGTTTATCCGCGTTCATCTGCGGCCAATTGTCTTCTTTCTTATCCGTCCGATTTCTTGCGAATCTTGATATCCAGCCGCTTGATCTTCTGATTCAACGTCGATAACGGCACGTGCAGGCTTTCCGCCGCTTCCGTCTGGCTCCAGCCGCACCTTTCCAGCCGGTCCATGATGGTCCGCCGCTCATATTCATTGACGATCTCGAACAGCGACGCATCGGCCGGCAGCGGACTCCCTTCCGCCCGGTTCCGCCGCACGCCGTTGGCCTGCAACAGCGCGTCCGGCAGCACATCCACCGGCACACTGGCGTCACTGGCCAGCACCACGGCGCGTTCCACCACGTTTTCCAGTTCGCGGACGTTGCCCGGCCAACTGTGCTCCATCAGCACCTGCATGGCCTCCGGCTGAAACTCCAGAACCGATTTTCCCGTCGAATTGAGGAACTTTTCGTTCTCCTTGCAGTAGTAGGTGAAGAAGTGGCTCAACAGCGGCGGGATGTCTTCCTTGCGGTCGCGCAGCGGCGGCAAGGCGATGTTGATGACGTTTAGCCGGTAATACAGATCCTCCCGGAACCTGCCTTCCTTCACCAGTTGCGCCAGGTCGGCGTTGGTGGCCGCCAGGATGCGCACGTCCACGCGCTGCGGATCGGTGGCGCCCAGCGCGGTGAATTCCTTCTCCTGGATCACGCGCAGCAGCTTGATCTGCGTCTCCGGCCCCAGGGTGCCGATCTCGTCGAAGAAAATGGTCCCCCGGTCGGCCACCTCGAAGTATCCCTTCTTGGTCTGGATGGCGCTGGTGAAGGCGCCCTTCACGTGCCCGAACAGGGTGGATTCCAACAGGTCCGGCGGCAGCGATCCGGAGTTCACCGCCACGAACATGTGGTCGGCGCGCGGCGAGTTGGCATGGATCGCCTTGGCCACCAATTCCTTGCCGGTGCCGGTCTCCCCGGTGATCAGAATCGTAGACCGGCTGGACGCCACCTGTCCCACCAGATCCAGCAGCCGCACCATGCGCTCGCTCTTGCCGATGATGTTGGGGAAGCTGTAGCGCTGCTTGAGGGCGCGCTTGAGGTGGGTGTTCTCGTACTCCAGCAGGCGGCGCGCGATCATCCGGTCGATCTCGATGATCAGCTTCTCGTTGTCCCACGGCTTGCTGAAGTAGTCGTTGGCGCCCAGTTTCAGCGCGTCCACCGCCGCCTCCACGCTGCCGTACGCCGTGATCATGAAGATGGGCGTCTCCGTGTCGGTCTTGCGCACCAGCCGCAGCACGTCCATGCCGGACATGTCGGGCATCATCAGATCCAGCAGCACCAGATCGTAGGCGGTGCCGTCGAGTTTGCGCAGGCCCTCGGTGCCATTGTGCGCCAACTCGACGGTGTAGCCCCCTTCCAGAGTCAGCAGGTCGAACAGGCCTTCGCGGATATCCAGTTCATCGTCGATGACGAGAATCTTGCCGTTGAGGCCGGAAGGGGAAGTGTGGGGAGCGGTCATTTAAGCGGCGGTTACCGGTTTCCTTGCCGAACCGGGGACGGCCAGTGGAAGCTCCACCCGGAACGTGGCGCCGCCGCCGCGCCGGTTGGAGACTTCAATCGAGCCGCCGTGCTCTTGAATGATACCGTAGGTCACCGAAAGCCCAAGGCCGGTGCCCTTCTTGGCGCCCTTGGTGGTAAAGAACGGATCGTAGATGCGGTGCAGGTTCTCGGGCGCGATTCCGTGGCCGGTGTCGGAAACCTCCACCCGCGCACCCAGCCCCTCCGCCCACGAGCGCACTTCCAAAGTCCCGCCCGTGCCCATGGCGTCGCGCGCGTTCAGAAACAGGTTGAGGAACACCTGTTGCAGCTTGCCGCCGTTGCCGTGCACCAGGGGCACATCCGGGTCCAGATCCTTGTGGATCTGGATGCCGGACTTGGTCAACTGATGCTCCAGCAGGGAGAGCGTTTCCTGGACGACCTTGTTCACGTTGACCCCGCCGTAGGAGGTGGAGGAGGTGCGCGAGAAGTTCAACAGGGAATTGACGATCTCGCTGGCGCGAAACGTCTGCTTGGCGATTTTTTCCAGAATCAGCGATTTTTGCGAATCTTCGGCCACCTGCTTGGCCAGCATCTGCGCATAGGTGGAAATCACCGCCAGAGGGGTGTTCACCTCGTGCGCCACGCCCGCCGCCAGCAGGCCGATGCTGCTCAGCTTGTCCGCCTGCACCAGGCGCTGCTCCAACTCGGCGCGGTCGGTCACGTCGTCGATGATGATCAACCGGCCGATCCGCTCCTGGTCCTTCGATACCAGCGGCGTGATGGCGATGTTCAGCGTGGCCTCGCTGAACCGCGGCGGCGTCCCATGTCCGTTGCCATGGCCGTTGCCGCTCACCGGCTGGAGCACGAATTTGTAGATGTGATGGATCCCGGTTTCGCCGCGTACCCGGTCGAACTGCTCGGCCAGCGCCTGTGGGAACAACTCCGCCAGCTTCTTCCCCAGCGCCTGCTCCCGGGTGATTCCAGTGAGCTGTTCGATCTGCGAGTTCCAGCTCTCCACGCGATCGTCCAGATCGGCGGCCAGAATCCCCACGTTGATCGATTCCACGATGTTCTCGCTGAATTCCTTGAGCCGCTCGTACTCCTCCACCTTGAGTTGCAGGGAGCGGTACAGCGTGGCATTCTCGATGGCGATGGCGACATAACCCGCCAGCGTGACCATCAGCTCCACGTCGACACTGGAGAGGTACTCGCCATCGGAGGTCCGGCTCAGCCCGATGTAGGCGATGCAGCGCCCACGCACGGTGCAGGGCACGTAGTAGGTGAGATCCAGATCGGCGATGGTCCTGCGCACCGGGAGAGGCCAGGCCCGCGATACCGCATCCAGTTGATGCCGCGTGCGCTCGAAAAACAGGTACGGCTCCGGCAACTCCCAGTTGAGGAAGCTGAGGTCCAGTTCCTCGGGGCTGACGGCGGCCAGGCGCGGGTTAGGCCCCATCGCCTTTTCCAGGCGGAACACCGTTCCTCCGGGGCCCTCCTGGGAGAGGAAGAATGCCAGGTGCTTGACGCCGATCGTTTCCAGCAGCCGGTCGCCCACGATTTCCAGCGTAGTGTCCAGGTCGGTCTCCGAACTCAACTCGCGGGCGAATTCCACCAGCGTACGCCGGTAGTCGTAGCGGTCGCGGTAGAAGTGCCGGTCCAGCCGCTCCTGAATCCAGTTGCGGACCGGTTGGAAGAGAAACGCCGTGATCAGCATCACCGTAATAAGCCCGGTGTTGCCCAGATCCTGGAAGAACTTCTGCACCAGGCTGCCCAGCGAGAAGACGATGGCGTAGAACGCGGCCAGCACGCACAGGGTCGCCAGAGTGTACGCATACCCGCGCCGGAAGATGATGTCCACGTCCATCAGCCGGTAGCGCACAATCGAATAGGCCAGGGTGAGCGGAATCAGCACCACGCTCAGCACGCTCATCGTCATGTACGAATTGGGCACCGCGCCCAAAACGTATGGCAGTACATAGAACACCGCGAATGGCAGGATTCCCCAAAACGCCCCGTTGCGCTGCCACTTCAACTGCTGCCGCACCACCATGTCCTCGGTTCGCGTGTATTCGGCGGTCAGCACCCCCGCGCCGATCAGGTAGGGCAGCGTCCACGCCACCATCCAGGCCCGGTCGAGCATCCAGCGCAGTTCGAGCAGCGGCACGGAGATCTTCATGGCGCCGGAACTGAAGGCCACGAAGGCGCTGAACATCAGGGCCGCCGGCACATACAGCAGAATGGTGCGCGGGATCCCCCGGAACCACGGCCGCGGCTCCGGAAACACCAGGCAGAAATGCAGGAACACGGTAGGCGCCACGAGGCCGGCGATCAGGTTCCCGAAATAGATCACCTTATCGAAATTGTTCAACTGGCCGGTGTAGTGAAAACAGAGCGAGACGAAGCTCGCCAGACACAGAATATAAAAGTGCCGGGCCTTGTGCGCGCTGCCCCGCCGGAAGTAGACGAACAGCCCGATGATGAGATACGCGGTCCCCACCGCGTACTGATACAGGACCCCCCGGTCCAGCGGCTGCTCCGCCACTACCAGGGTGGCTGTCAGTTCCACACCCCGGCTCTGCACGCGGTACTTCGCGCGGCTCCAGGCGCCGATCCGCACTAGTACCTTGGCCACATCCGTGGCCTGCTCGATCTTGGCCCCGTCGATATCCAGCAGCCGGTCGCCCTTGTGGATTCCGGCGTTCAGGCCGGGACTCCCGGGTTTCACGTACAGCGCTTCCACGCTGGCATGCCGGTCTACCCAGATCACCCCGTCTTCCGGAAGGCGGAACCGGTTCTGTTGCTGAAAGTTAATAAACGCGGACACGCCGGCCGCAAGCGTCAGGATGGTGAGGATAGCGGTGGATAACTGGAACTTGAGTTCCTGAAACATAGTAGTCGCCGGCGCCGTCGAAACGACACTTCACCCGCCGCTTCCAATGCACGTTTGATGCCGTGGCGGATGCTGAATTCTACAACCAGATTATTTGAAATTTCTATAACTTACAAGGCGCCTCCGGGAATCCCTCCGCTTTTTGGGAGAAACACACTATGCGGAAGTGTATCGCCTGCCCCAGTACCGGGGTCGACATGGGCCAGCGGGCTTTTCCGATTCCACCCTCGTACCCCCTTGTCTTGCTAGGATATAGGCGAAAGCCCTAGCTTTCGAATTCGTGCGGATGTCAGTCCTGGAACCGGCATGGTCTGGCCGCGGAATGCTGTACACTATACAATTAGTGAGTAGCATTGGCGCTGTCCACCAGAAATGCAGGCCGCATTTGCCGGTCGAGGATGTCTTAGAGGTACATTCATGAGAACGGCGATCCTTTCGGTTATTCTTGCGGTCATGGCGACTGGTGCGCCTCAACAGGATCCTGCCAAGCCGATTCCGGAGCAGCCGCAGGGCCCGCAGAAGCCCGCGGAGGCGCCTCTCTCGGTGCTTTGCGCCCCTGGGACCACCATCCAGATGGGCGTGCCCTACAACTCCGCGGCGATCGCGTCCGGCGGTACCGGTGCGTACCAGTTTGCCATCGTCGCCGGCGCCCTGCCGGCCGGTGTGGCGCTCAACCCGGCCACCGGTACGATTAGCGGCGCGCCTACCGCCGATGGCACTTTCTCCTTCACGATTCAGGTGACAGACTCGGCTGGCGCCATGGCCACCACGGGCGGCACCCCTTGCATGCTGCAACCGCCGGTTGCGCCTCCCCCGGCGGCCATGCCGGCGGCCGGCGCCGCGTCCAACCCGGCGGCCGAAGGCGCCCCGGCAGCCAAGCTGCCAGCGATCGCGCTGCCAGTGATCGCGCCGCCCGAGAGCGACCCCGCAAAACTGGCCCTGCCGCGGGATAGTGCCCTCGCCAGGGCCGCGCTGGCGGTCCCGCAGGACGACCATCCCTTCATTCTCGGCGCCGAGGATCAGATCTCGATTCTGATTTACGGCAGCGCCGAATTCAGCGGCGCGCACCTGATCCGTCCCGATGGCAAAATCACCATCCCGCTTCTCGGCGATGTGGTGGCCGCCGGCCTCTCTCCCGTGGAACTCGGCAACATGATCCGGGAGCGGCTCAAGAAGTACATCGTGGATCCCGACGTCAGCGTGTCCGTCAATGCGGTCAACAGCAAGCGCTTCTACATCCAGGGCGAGGTCGGCCGTACCGGCGCATTTCCGCTGCTGGTGCCCACCAGGGTTCTGGAGGCCCTGGTCAATGCCGGAGGCTTCAAGGACTTCGCCAATCAGAAGAAAATCGTGATTATGCGGGCGACCGGCGAGCGCCTGAATTTCAACTACAAAGAAGTCATCAGGGGCAAGAAGATGGAGCAGAACATCTACCTGAAGCCGGGAGACATCATCATCGTCAAATAGGGCGGATTCCGGCGCTCCCGAGGCAACCGGCAGAGAGAAAAAGTTATGGCGGCACCACAGAATTTCGTCAGCGTTACCCGGCGTCCCCCCGACGTCGAAGACTACATCGATATGCTTCGCCGTTACCGCTCGTGGCTGATCGGGCCCATGTTCGCGGGCCTGGTGGTGGCGGTGGTGGTCGCCTTCCTGTGGCCCGACACCTACGTGTCGACGGCGGTCATGCGCATCACGCCGCAGACGATTTCCGACCGTCTGGTGCCGACCATAGCCAACATGCAAATGCAGCAGCGGCTGCAGCAGATGCAGCAGGAAATCCTCAGCCGGGGGCAACTCGCCGAGTTGATCCAGAAACCCGCGCTCGATCTCTACCGCAAGGAACGCCAGCGGTATCCCCTGGAAGACGTTATCCAGGATATGCGCAACAAGGCCATCCACATTCAAGCCTCGGACGTCGGCAGAGGCGGCGCGTCCGCCTTAACCATCTCCTTCTCCTACCCCGACCGGTTCAAGGCGCAGGCCGTGGTCAGTCAACTGGTCACCAGGTTCACGGAGCAGAACGTCAAGGTGCAGCACGACAACTCTATCGTCACGTCCCAGTTCCTCGGCGACGAAATGAAGCAGGCCAAGGACAGGGTGGATAAGCTGGAACAGGCGGTCATGAAGTTCAAGATGGACAACATGGGCCGCCTGCCGGAGCAGTTTCAGGCCAACGTGGCGCAGTTGAATACTTATCAGATGATGGTGACCCAGGCCAACGAAGCCATCAGCCGCCTGCAGCAGCAGAAACTCCAGCTCGAGACGAATCTGCAGAACAACAACACCAATATCAATTACTACAATTCCATACTCGAGGACCAGGTCGCCGTGGGCGGCCAGGCGCAGGTCCGCAACGAGAGGCTCAATCAGCTCAATCAGAGGATCATGAATCTGCAGTCGGAGATCGCCGCCCTGCAGGAACAGTTGACCCCCAACCATCCCACCATCAAGCGCCAGCAGGCGAGCCTGGCGACGCTGGAAAAAATGCGCCAGGAAGCCGAGAAGGAAGACCTGGAAAGACAGGCTGCCGCTCCGGCGGCCGGCCCGACCATCAAGCGGATGCCTAATCAGCAGGCATTTAAGACGGTCCAGGATCTCAGCGCGTCCAACAACGTGCTGAAAACCGAAATGCAGAACCTGAACATCCAGATGGACGAGAAGGTGAAGCAGATCCAGGAACTGAACCGGATGATTGCCCAATACCAGGCGCGGGTGGAAGGCAGCCCGCAACTCGAAGGACTGTACATCGCTCTCACCCGCGACCTCTCGATGGCCAAGCAAAGCTACGAAGATCTGCACCGCAAGAGCGAACTCTCCGAAACCGCCAAGGATCTGGAAGAGCACAAGGCCGGTGAGAATCTGGAAGTGCTGGATCCCGCCAGCGACCCGCAGGCGCCCTCCGAACCCAACCGCCCCCAGATGGCGGCCATGGGCGCCGGAATGGGCCTGATGCTCGGCATCGTGCTGGCCGGGGCCAAAGAGATGAAGAATACTTCGCTGAAGAATTTGAAAGATGTCCGCGCTTATACCAATCTGCCCGTGCTGAGCAGCATCCCGCTGCTGGAAAACGCGCTGTTGGTGCGCCGGAAACGGCGTCTTTTGTGGCTGGCCTGGTCCAGCGCGATTATTCTCGGCTCCATCGCGATGAGCGCTGCGGCCTATTACTACTACTTTGGCCACGGCACATAGACATGACCGGAATCGCCAAACGCGCCGCGCAGGGGAGAATCCATGAGTAGAGTACACGATGCATTGAGGCGGGCGGAAATGGGCGGCATGATGCCGGCCGAAGAACCGCCGGAAGTTGCCGAAGAGGTGGTTCGGGTCAGCCCGGATCTGCGTCCGCCCGAAGGAGGGGCGAATGGCGCCCCCGCCGGTCCGCTGCGGCTCAACATCCATCCCGGAATGCTGGCCGCGGTTCGGGTGGTGCCCTTCTCGCCGGCCCCGGAATCGCACCTGCTGGATCTCAACAACTCGCACGAAACGCCGGCCGAGGAGTTCCGCACGCTGCGCACCCGGCTCAACCACCTGCAGTCGTTACAGCCGTTGCACACCATCGTGGTCACCAGTCCCTCGCCGGCCGAAGGCAAGACCTTTACCGCCGTGAACCTCGCCCTGGCCCAATCCCACCTGGCGGAGAGCAGTGTTCTGCTGGGCGATTTCGATTTGCGCCGCCCTATCGTTCACAACCTGTTTCAGATTGACCGCGCTCCCGGACTCAGCGATTTCCTCACCGGCCAATGCACTTTCGCCCAGGCTATCCGCCGGGTGGAAGCCATGAACCTCTATTTGCTGCCCGCCGGCTCGCCCGTCAAGAACCCGCTCGAACTGCTCAATATGCGGCAGGCCAAACTGCTCTTCGAGGAACTCCCCCGCAGCTTCAACTGGGCTGTTTTCGATACGCCGCCGCTGCTGTTCTCAGCCGACGCCAACCTGCTTTCCACCATGGCCGACGGCACCATCCTGGTGGTAAAGATCGGTTCCACCACGTTCGATAACGTGACTCGCGCCATGCAGTCTCTCTGCGAGAACAACGTCCTTGGCATCGTGGCCAACGGCGCGCGCGCTTCCGAACTGTATAGCAAGTACACCTACTACTACTCCAGGTCCGAATAGGGAACCCGGGGACAGACAGGACTGCCAGCGAATTTCCGGCAAAGGGCGCCGGAAATCCATGGCAGTCTTGTCAGTCCCCGTAACGCCCCCCTCGGGGCTACAATATAAGCTCACGCCAATGAAGCGCATTCTTGTAGTCCTTGCCGCGGTCGCCGCCGCGCTCTCTCTCGCCTCCTGCAAGCACTCGCCGCCAGCCAACGTCGCGGCCGAGGTGAACGGGCATGCAATCACCATGGCCGAACTGGAAAAGACGTATCAATCCAACGCCCAACAGGCTGAAGGAGCCAGCGAAGACCAGATCATGGCGCAGAAGATCGATCTGCTCTCCAGCATGATTATCCAGGAGATCATGCTGCAGCGCGCCGAGAAGCTGGGACTGGCGGCGGTGGATGCCGACGTGGAGGGCGAGATCGCCAAAATGCGCGCGCCCTACACCAAGGAAGAGTTCGACAAACAGCTCTCCGCGCAGCACATGACCCTGGCGGACCTGAAGGCCAAGGTGCGCAGCAAGTTGACGGTGGACAAGTTGGTGAACAAGGAAATCACGTCCAAGATCACCATCACGGACGCCGATATCTCGACTTTCTACAACGCCAACAAAGCCAGTTTCAACCCGCCGGAACCGACCGTTCACATGGCGCAGATTCTGGTGACGCCGTTCCCCGATCCGAACGTGCGCAATCTGAAGAACAGCAAGGCGCAGAACGAGAAGGAGGCGAAGGCCAAGGTGGAAGGAATCGCCGCGCAACTGCACCAGGGGGTGGATTTCGGCATGCTGGCGCAGAACTACTCGGAAGATCCCAATTCGGCGCCCAACGGCGGCGACATGGGCTTCGTGCGCCAGAGCGATCTGGAGCGCGCCACCCCGGAGTTGCGCAAGGCCGTGGTTTCCCTCCCGCAGGGCGGAGTCTCGCCGGTCATCGCCACCCCGGAAGGTTTCCGCATCCTCAGGGTGATCAGCCGCGAACCGGCCGGCCAGCGCGAATTGAACGACCCGCGCGTGCAGCAGAATATCCGCGACATGCTGCTCAACAGCAAGGACCAGATGCTGCGCGCCGCCTACTACGAGACCGCCCGCAACGGCGCCAAGATCGAGAATTACCTGGCGCGCAGCGTGCTGGAGAACGCCGGCAAGGCGAAGTAGTCGCATTCGGGAGTTGTGTAATCCCCGCAGAGGCGCAGAGGCGCTGAGATAAGCGCGGAGAACACAACTTCCGGCATGGTCTTCTCTGCGCTTTCTCAGCGTCTTTGCGTCTCCGCGGGGGGACGAATTCCGTAACGTCTCTACTGGGTCTTGCCGATTTCGTAGACAAAGATGGAGTGTTCCACTTTGCCGAACCTGACCTGAATCATCTCGGTGGCTTTCCAGCCGTGGATGGGGAACTCATTGGAGACCACCCGTGCGCCGATCTTGAGCTGCCGCTCCAGGTGGGGGCGCAGGCGGAGGTTGGAGTTGGTGAGAAACCACATGGTCACCACGTCGGCCGGGCTCAGGTCCACGCGCAAGGCACTGCCTTCGACGATGCTGACGCGGTCGGCCAGTCCCAGGAACTGGATGCGCTCACGAGCTTTGCGGACCAGGTCCGGCATCAGTTCGACGCCGACGGCGCGCGCGCCGAACTTCTGCGCCGCGCAGATGACTACCCGGCCATCGCCGCTTCCCAGGTCGTAAACCACATCGCCGGGTTTGACATGGCCGGCCTCCAGCATCCGCTCCACCAGGAATTGCGGTGTGGGGATGGCGGGTCCCAGATTCTCCGTGGCCCCGAACCTCTGGGCGGCCAGAGGGAATGCGGCCGACGCGATGACGAACGCAGTAAGCAGAACCCGCATGTCTTATCTGACGGGCGCAGCAGCGCTTGCGGTTGCAGTTTTTCCGAACTTCAATCTTACTATGCGGCCGATGATCTCGGTCCAGGCAAAAAACAGGTCGCGGGGGCGGCTGATGGTGAACTCGGCGCCCTTGAGGGTTTTCACCGCCGATCCGATGGCATCCCGCCACGGATTGGCCTGCGGGTTCACGTTGTAGTTCATGTAGAAAACAGGGAACTTCAGATCGCCGACATCCTTGAAGGATTCCTGCGGCAGACCGCCCTCGAGGGTAACTTTGGGACCGGCGATGATCACGGCGTCGGGCTGCTCCTTGCCGCCGGCGATCTCCTGGGTAATGAAACTGGTCAGGAACTCGGCATCGCCGTGCTTCTGCGCCAGCCGTTTGACATCGACGGTGCCGAGATTGAGCGAGCGGAGCGCCTCGCCGAGGGCGGGGAAGTCGATCTGCGCGGCCGATTCCTGGCGGTAAATGACGCGCTGCTCCTGCATGTTGAAGGCGACGATGGAGAACCTGGTGATGCGCGGCTCCCGCGCCATGTTGCGCAGGATGGAAACCAAGGCACGCGTATCGATGGGCTGAAGGGTGGCGGAAAGCGAGTCCTGCGGCGCGAAGTTGACCATCACTTTGACGTTGAGCGGGTCCGCCTGGGTTTCGCGCGCCAGCACCGGGGGCTCCTGCTTGAAGGGTTCGGTGTCGGCCGGCTGCACGGCGCTGGCCGGAATGTCGAGCGCGATCTGCTTATCTCTGGTGGGCAGCGAGGCTTCACTGTCCCAGTTGAAGGAGCAGACACGCTCGCTGCGGTCGCGCATCAGCCAATCGACATGGTACTTGCCTTCGCCCACATCGAAGGATCCGGAGAGCACGGCACTGCCGCCGGCGTCGGACTCGATCACGGGCACATTCCAGCGCTGCGAGAAGTAGACCGCATCGTCGGGTTTTTGATCGGGGGCCACCCGGAAAACCATGGTGAGCAGGTTGTCGCTGCCGGCGAGTTCCTTGAGGGGGACGCTGACATCGTAGCCGGCGTGGAACTTGAGGTCGAACCCGAGTGCCGGTTTGATGGGGGCCACGGTGCAGGGAACGTCCTTGCGAATCTCCCTGGCCTCCAGGATGGCTGCGTCGGCAGTGAACAGGCTTACCGCGCCGCCGGGTCCGGATGCCGGCATGAGAACCTGGGCGGAAAGACAGGTGCTTGCGGCCATCCATGCGCAAACGAGGACTTGCCCCTTCCCGGCCTGCCCGAAACCAGAGATCCGCCTAGGTACCATCGCCATCCCGGGAAGCACCTGGGTTACCAGTGTTCCCATCACACAGTAGCTCTAACTACGTATTATGCGCCAAATTATTGCGGCAGGAATTGCCAAAGGGCAGTGGACTTGCAAAAAGTATTACTCCACATGGTAAACAGCGTCGATTTTGGTCCAGCCCGATGTGCCACTGCGGCCAAGATTGCCCAATGACTATGCACCCCGGGTGCGTGGTGCCGGGTAAAGTTCCTCCAGTGGTTGCGGTGCGGGCTAGGCGACGGCCCGGCGGTGCTTCAGACGATACCGCGAGATGTATGCCGCGCCTTCGGGGGCGGGCTCCTGCTGCAGGTCCGACTGGATCTCCTCCAGCATGCCGATGGCGTGGATGCAGTCCGGCTCGAAGCCGTAAGCCTGGACCGCGCGGCGTACTTCAGCGAGGCGGGCTTCGTAGGCGGGGAATTCCACCATGGTGACCGACTCGGTCTCCTCGCGGCCATCGGGGAAGCGGTAGACCAGGGCCGCGTCGTGATAGATTTGCGGGTTGATCGGGAAACTCACCAGGGCCAGCGCCTCGAGCAGCGATTCCAGGCAGTGGGGCTGCACGTGAATCGAGACGGAAACCAAGGCTCCTTCGGCAGTCGAAAGCGAAGGAGTATGCGGCAGCTTGTTGGGCCAGACGCTCATCGAATCCTCCAGCATCCGGCGATGGGGCCTGCAAACGAAAACAAAAAACCCTGGAGCCGAAAAGGCGCCAGGGTCGAAACGTTTTCGATCAGACCGACTCGCCTTTAGCACTTTTTTTCGTGGTTGCAATTAGCAGGGCTCAACATGCCCTAAATCATTCCACGTCGTCTTTAGGGTATCAGAGAGCCCTGGGGGAGGCAAGGGTTTTAATGTGCAATCCGGAAGAACATGCCGGCCTTGGCCGCCGTTGCGATCCATGCGGTTGACCACCAGTTCTTCGAGGTGCTGGCTGGGAAAAATGCGCCCGTAAGCCGGCGTTGGCAAGCTGAAGCATGCCAAACCATTGTGGACAAACACGGTCGGGCCAGGAAGTTGGCGGCTACTGGTTTGCCTCATCCAACTCGGTAAACAACTGAGAGAACGGAAAGTCAATTACCTGGCGGCTCAACTTCAGGTCGGTGGCTGCTCCGGTAAGAAGCTGCAGGTTGCCTTGCCGGAATAACCAAGCCCTTTTGTTATCCGGGTCCATGACTACAATTTCGCCAACCGTCAGTTTTTCGTAGTCGAAGCAACGGTCAACTACGTCATCGAACGTATCGTCGGGCGATTTGATTTCCACGACAATTGCCGGGACATCCACGACAACCTTGCCCTGGCTGTAAGGAAGCTCAACTATCATCACATCGGGAATGCGGTGACGGCCAGTGTCGTCCACTCGTAGACGGGTTTCGGTAAACACGGCGATGCGATGCGACTTGATGTATTGTCCAAAGAACAAAATGAGGAATGTCTGCAACAAGCCGTGCCGTGGTGTTCCCACGTTCCGCTCCAATAAAACGCCGTCCACGAAGTCCCTGTCGGGTTCGTAGGCGCTTTGCAGGTATTCGTCCAGTGAAACCAGGGTTGACGGGGTGCCCATGCGGGTCCTCTCTCGATATTCAATCTTAGCATCGAGCCAGGGAAGAACCCCTTCTATTCGTATCTTAGGGCGTCGATGGGGTTGATGCGGCTGGCCTTGACGGCGGGGTAGATGCCGAAGATGACGCCGACGGCGACGGAGACGCCGAAAGCGACCACCACGGAAGAGGTGGTGACGATGGTCTTCCAATCGGCGGTGCGGGCGATCAACCAGGCGAGGAAGAAGCCGAAGGCAATGCCCAGGAGTCCGCCGCCGACGGAGATGAGGACGGATTCGGTGAGGAACTGGCGAACGATATCGAAGCGGCGTGCGCCGATGGAGCGGCGGATGCCGATTTCGCGGGTGCGTTCCATGACGGTGGCGAGGACGATGTTCATGATGCCGATGCCGCCCACGAGCAGAGAAATGGCGGCGATGGCGACCATCACGTAGGTAAAGATGGTCTGCGTGCGCTGCTGCTGGGCGAGCAGGGCGGCGGGGATGGTGACGGTGAAATCCTGCGTGGAATGGTGGGTGGAGTTGAGGACGGCGGTGACGATTTTGGCGACCTCGATGCTGTCGGCGCCGGCTTGGAGGCGGAGGTCGATGCCATCGAGTTCGTCTTTCATGCTGCTGCCCTGGTCCCAGTAGCGGTATTGCAGGGTGTTGAGGGGGATGTAGACGATGTTGTTGACGTCGAGCATGGCTCCGCCGTTGTTTTGGGCGCCGGCCATGACCTGCTCGCTGAGGACGCCGACCACTTCCATCCAGGAATCGTTGACCTTGACGAACTTGCCGACCGCGGGAGCGTAGCCGAGCAGGTTGACCTTGGCGCCTTCGCCGAGGACGCAGACGGTGGCGCTACTGGCGTCGTCGGCCTCATCGAAGAACTTGCCTTCGGCGAGGTGGAGGCTGTGAATGATGCTGTAGGAGGGCTCGACGCCATAAAGCTCGGGGATGTCGCGAGCGGGTTTGGGAAGCACGCGGGCGGGGTGAAGGGCCTTGCGGGCGGAGAGGGTTTCGAGGGCTTCGATGTTGGCTTTGAGGATACGGACATCGCGGGCGGAGAGCCCTGGGGACGACTTGCGGCGCTGTTGGAATTCCTCCTGGCTGGTGGCGGGGCGGGAATCGACGAGGACGTTGCGAACGCCGAGCTGTTCAATGAAGCGGAGGGATTCCTCGCGGGCGCCGGAGCCGATGGCGAGCATGCCGATGACGCTGCCGACGCCGAAGACGATGCCGAGGGCGGTGAGCAGCGTGCGCGTCTTCTGGGCGCGCAGGTTGGCGACGGCCTGGCCGAGGTCGGAGAAAAGGATCATAGAGAGTTGGCAGGCGAAAGCGCCTGCCCCACCTTGGAGAAGAGGGTCATTGGGGGGCTCCGGGCCGATGGAGGGTTGACAGACGACGAGAGACGATCGTCTGTCCCACGGGGATGGGGATGGTCATTGGGAGAGGGCCTTCATGGCGCCGCCGGATGGGGTGGCGCCGGTCTTAATCTGTTGGTCGGGGTTGGACATGGCGACGGTTTCGCCCTCCTTGATGCCGGTGATGACAGCCTGGCTCTCACTGCGGCGGACGAGCGCGACATCGTGGGGGACGAATCCAGAGGGTCCGCGGGCGTAGACGAAGGTGCGGCCATCGCTCTCGAAGAGGGCCTGGGCGGGAATCCACAGCACGTTGTCGAGGGTCTCCACGGTGATGACCATGTTGGAGGTCATGCCTGGGCGGAGCTCGGGGGCGGCCTGGAGGAGCGAGATGCGGCATTCAAAGCGGCGGTCCCACATGGGGCCGGTGGTGCCGCCGATGTTCTTGACTTTGCCTTCGAATTCCTTGCCGGCGAGGGCGACCACGCGGACGGCAACCTTCTGGCCGACGCTGAGGTGGCCGCGGTCGAGTTCGCCGACGTTGGCGCTGACTTCCCAACTGTGTAGGTCGGGGATTTGGGCGATGGCCATGCCGCCGCTGGCGGTGTCGCCGAGTTGGAAGGGGGGCAACTGCATGCCCCAGTACATCATGTCCAGGTTGGTGTTCTGCTGGGTGTTGACATAGCCGCCGGTCTTGGCCTTGAGGGTCATGTTCTCGATGTTCTTGCGGGCGAGAGCGGCCATGACGCGGGCTTTGTTCTCCTGCGCCTGCTGGATGGCGATACCGGCCGATGAGGTGGTCTTCTTGTTGGCGAGGTCCTGGGTAACCTGGCGGAGCCGGTTGCGGGCGGCTTCGAGGAGGATCTCGTTCTGACGGGCGGAGATGGCGGCGATGGTGGGGTTGCGGCGGAGTTCGAGTTCGGCGAGCTGGACCTCTGACTGGGCGGCGAGCATGGCGTATTGGGATTCTTCGCCGGTAGCGAGGGCATCGGCTTCGGCTTTGACCACCTGCTGCCCGGCTTCGGCAAGATCGGCTTCGGCCTCCTTGAGCTTGAAGTCCTGCTCGGTGGTATCGAATTGGACGACGACATCGCCCGGGGAGACGAGCTCACCGGGTTCGCGGAGGAAAGTGATGGCTATATCGCCGCCGCCGATCATGGGGGCGGTGAGCATTTCGGAGTTGCCGCCCTGGAGCTCGCCGCGGGCGTTGACGGTGAGGGTGACGCGGCCGTGTTTGACCCTGGTAGTGGGGAGTTCGAGGGCGGCTGTGGCGGTGGTGGCGCGGACGATGCGGATGGCGCCCCAGGCGAGGGCGCCGGCGACAGCCACGACGGCGAGGAGAACCAGGACAGTGCGGAGCTTCATTTATGGGCGTCCTTCTTTTCGGGATCGGGCTTCCGGATCGACCAGGGTGACCATGGCGCCGGGGCGGATGCCGGTGACGGCGATCTCGTCGGGATTGCGCGCCTGGACTTCGACGCCGGCGGCGCGGTAGCGGCCATTTTCGGCGAGGTAGACGATGGGCTTGCCGGCACGCGTGAACAGGGCCTTGGCGGGGATGCTGATGGCGTTGGGAATGCGGTTGACGATGATATCCATGCCGCCGTTCATGCCGGGGCGCAGGCGGGGGTCGGGCTTGGGAATAGCGGCGTAAGCGCGGAAGGAGCGGACGCGGGGATATTCGTTGCCGGATTCGGCGAGCAGGGAGATCTGGTGAATGAAAGCGTTAAGGGTGAGCTCGGGAAGCGAATCGACGCGGACCTTGACTTCCTGGTTGACGGCAATCCGGCCGCGGTCGATCTCTTCGACCCTGGCGTCCATGCGGAGCGTGCTGAGGTCCGGCATTTCGGCCAGGACCATGCCGGAGTAGACGTTGTCGCCGACTTTGTAGGGCTTGGCATTGATCCAGTTCTGCGAGTAGTTGGAATTGAAGATGAGGAAGCCGGTCATGGGGGACTTGATCTCCATCTGGGCGATGCGGGCCTTGGTGAGATCGACATCGCTCTGGGCCTGATCGCGCAGGCGGGTGAGGGAGGCGATGCGGGAGCGGTCGCTGGCGGCGTGTAGATCGACGGTGGCCTCCTGGACCTTGAGCTTCTGCTGGGCGACGCCGTAATCGACCTTGCTGGCCTCGCCCTGCAGGCGGCTGACGATCTCCCGCTTGGAGGCTTCGAGGCGGGCGCGCTCGACGGTGAAGTTGGCGTCGGCGAGGTCCGTCTTATCCTGTTCGGTGGTGATTTTGGATTGGGCCAGGGCCTGATCGAGCGTGGCCTGGGCCTGGCGCAGGGCGGCCTCCTTCTGCATGAGCGTTTGCTGGGCGCTGGAGGAATCGAATTTGACGATGGCGTCGCCTTGCTTGACACCTTCGCCGGGAGCGGTCATCCAGGAGATGCGGAGATTGGGGACCATGGGGGTGTAAATCTGCATGGAGCGCTCGGCCTGGAGGTCGCCGCGGCAGCGGATGAGGACCAGGAAATCGCCCTGGCGGGCGGGGGCGGAGGGGAGAATGGCGGCGGGTTGGGACTGGCGGTAGCGGTAGACCCCATAGGACGCGCCGGCGACGAGGCACAGGACAAGGAGGAAGCCGGCACAGAAGCGCAGGCGGGCACGGGCGGCATCGCTCATGGCCGGCCGGTCTCCTTGGCCGCGGGGGCTTCAACGATGACGGCGGCCGAGAGATCGGGCATGAGGTGCGGGTCGGTTTTGTCGAGCTTGAAGACGGCGGTGAAGCTCTTGATGGGGCTGCCAATGGCGGAAGCGGCGACGATGCTGGCGAACTCGAAGTGAGCGGGGATGGCGAGATCGGGATAGGCGTCGAAGTAGACGGTGGCCTTGCCGCCGGGGGCGAGGGCGGCGCCATCGGGTTCGCCGACAGCGCAGCGGACCCGCATTTCGGCCGGGTCGAAGACGCTGACGATGGGCTGTCCGCTATAGAGCTGATCGCCTTCCTGGGCGTGGCCCATGGACCGGTTGCGGTAGAGAGTCTCGTGGGCGACCATGCCGGCGAGTGGGGTGTGGACCTCGAGTTTGGCCATATTCGATTGGGTGCGTTCGAGCATGACTTTCTGGCGATCGCGCTGCAGTTCGAGGATGCGGAGGGAGGCGGCGTCGCTCTTGTCGTGGGCGGCGTTCGACCTGGTGAGGCTGTCGACGTGGGTGCGGGCGTTTTGAAGGCGGACCTCGGCTTTGAGGCGGTCGATTTCGCTGAGGACGGGGCCTTTTTGGAGTTCGATTCCGGCCTTAGCGAGATCGGCCTCGGCCTGGCGGAGGTCGGAGGTGCGCTTTTCGGCATCGGCGCGATTCTGGGCGCGTTTCTGTTCCACCTGGTGGCCGAGGTCGTCGAATTTCGCTTGGGCGTCGCGGGCCTGATCGACCTGCGGGGTGCTGTCGAAGACGGCGACGAGGTCGCCTTCCTTGACTTGGGAGCCGTTGGGGATGAGCTTGGTGAGGGTCATGCGGCCGCCCTGGCTCCAGATTTGAGGGACGAGGATTTTGGAGGAGCGGACGGCTTCGACGATGCCGGTGACGCGGACCTGGCGCTTGGAGCGAGGGGTGTCGGGAGGGGCGGCGTGGGTAACGGGAGGGGTGGAGGGGGAACAGGCGGCGAGGAGAAGGAGGACGGGAATCGCGGCGGATAGCGATGAGGTCATGGGATTGCTCTCGGCTATTAGACGGCGGGGATGGGGCAAATGTTTAGCGGAATTTCGGACTTATTTTGCGTGAATTTGGGGGCACAGTGTGCGAGTGAGGATGTGGAAGCATGCCCCCACGAAAGGGGTCATGGCAGCCTGAAAGGCCGCTCCACGGTGGAAAGAGGCCGAGGCCAATTTTGGATAGCTATAAAGAGGCTTGCGTTTGGCGGTTGTGGTATATTCAACACAAATCAGATTTCTGGAACCGGTTTCTGATTGGGGAAGCAGGGAAAAAGGCCCAAATGTGTGGCATCGCGGGGTTTACACGTCGGAATAGGGGCGCGAGCAAGGGAGTTGCCGAGCGCATCACGGAGGCGATTTCGCATCGCGGGCCGGATCAGCAGGGTGTCTTCGAAGGCAGCGAAGCGACGTTGTGCGCGGTACGTCTGAAAATCATCGATCTGGGGGGCGGGAACCAGCCTTTTTTGAGTGACGATCGGGATACGGCGATTGTCTTCAACGGAGAAATCTACAACCACCGGGAAGTCAGAGCCGAGTTGGAGGGTCTAGGTCACCGTTTCCGCTCGAACTGCGACACCGAGACGGTGCTGCGGGCGTACCTGGAGTGGGACACGGCGTGTTTTTCGCGGATGCGCGGGATGTTCGCGCTGGCGTTGTGGACGGAGTCCCAGAAGCGGCTGGTGCTGGTTCGCGACCGGATGGGGATCAAGCCGCTGTACTACTATCGCAAGGGCGAAGAACTGTATTTCGGATCGGAACTCAAGGCCATCCTGGAGCATCCGGAGGTACCACGGGAGCTGGATCCGGACGCGCTGGACACGTACTTATCGCTGAACTATGTGGCGGGGCGGCAGACGCTGATCCGTGGGATCCGGAAGGTAGCGCCGGGGCACCTGCTGGAATGGCGGCACGGGAAGGTTAACAGCGAAGCATGGTGGAAAATCCCGGAGGGAGCGAAGCGGGGGATCTCGCTGGGGGCGGCGAAGGAGGAGCTCGACTGGCTGCTGCGGGATGCGGTGCGGGAGCATCTGATTGCGGACGTACCGCTGGGGGTGTGGGCATCCGGGGGGCTGGACTCTTCGGCGATCCTGCACTACGCGGCGGCGCAGACGGCGGGGAAACTGAAGACGTTTTCGGTATCGTTTCAAGGGCGGAGCTTCGACGAGAGCCGCTACTTTCGGGAGATCGCGCGGAATTACGAAACGGACCATCACGAATTCGATTTGAATCCGGAAGCGGAGCTACAGAGCGCGATTGAGGACTTCGCCTACTATTCGGACGAACCGAGCGCGGACGCGGGAGCGCTGCCGGTGTGGTTCCTTTCGCGGATGAGCCGGCGGCATGTGACGGTGGCGCTCTCGGGCGAAGGCGCGGATGAACTGTTCGGCGGATATCTCACCTACCAGGCGGACCGGCTGTTGAGGCCGTTCCGGCGCCTGGTGCCGGCGGGGCTGCGGCGGCTGATGCGGGGCGCGCTGGACCGGTACATGCCGGTATCGGACGATAAGATCAGCCTGGAGTACAAGCTGAAGCGGTGGCTGGAAGGCAGCCTGCTGGATCCGGACGAAGCGCACTTTTTCTGGAACGGGACGTTTTCGCCGGAGCAACTGGCGCAAATCCGGCCGGGGACGAATGGGAACGGGTTGCGGAGGCTGGTGGACGAGTTAAGGATGGCGCCAGGCGGCGTGCTGGACCGATATCTGAGGGTGGATCAGAATTACTATCTGCCGGACGATATTCTGTACAAGACGGACCGGATGAGCATGGCGCATTCGCTGGAGGTGCGTCCGCCGTTCCTGGATCACCGGATCGTGGAATTCGCGGCATCGTTGCCCGAGCGGCTGAAGATCCGCGGGGGAACGCAGAAGTACGTGCTGCGCGAACTGATGCGCGGCAAGCTGCCGGAGACGGTGCTGAAGCGGAAGAAGACGGGATTCGACATACCGACTCACGACTGGTTCCGGGGCCCGTTACGGGGAATGCTGAGGGATACGGTGACGGCGGCGGCGATCCGAGAGACCGGCATATTCGACGGGCGCGCGATTGAGACGTTGATACGCGATCATATGGAGAGGCGAATCAACGCCGGATACCACTTATGGGGCCTGCTGACGCTATTCCTGTGGATAAGAAGATGGAAGGTGGAGGTGCCGGCGCGGATGGAAGCGGCGGCGCCGGCGAACGAGCGGGTCTTGGCTACCAGATAATCGTCGCGCTGGTAGCGGCGGTAATTTTCGTGGGCTGTATGATCAGCCCGCCATCCCTGATGGACGATGTCGACGCGGTACAGGCGCAGATTGCGCGCAATATGCTGCAATCGGGCGACTGGGTGACGGCGCGGCTGGACGGGGTGGCGTACCTCGAAAAATCTCCCTTGAAGTACTGGATGATGGCGGTCGCGTTCGCCATATTCGGCGTGCACGACTGGGCGGCGCGGATCCCGATCGCCTTATGCACGGTTTTATTGTGCTGGGTGACGGCGCGGTTTGGGGCGTGGGCATTCGGGCGGCGAGTGGGGCTGCACGCGGGGCTGGTGCTGGGGACGAGTGTAGGGCTGTTTCTGTTCACGCGCATCCTGATACCGGATGTGATGCTGACGTTGACCGTCACAATTGCGCTGTGGGGAATGGTGCGGGCGCTGGAGGAAGAGGAACGGCATCCGGCGGCGTGGGCGATGGCGATGTGGGCGGCGATCGGCACGGGGCTGCTGCTGAAGGGGCTGATCGCGGCGGCGTTCCCGGTGGTAACGAGCCTGCTGTATCTGGGGCTGACGAGGCAGTTGCTGGCGAAGCGGACGTGGCGGCGTTTGCAGGTGATGTGGGGGATGGTGCTGGCGCTGGGGATCGCGGCGCCGTGGCACGTACTGGCGACGCTGCGGAATCCGCCGTATTTCGATTTCGCGATGCACAGCGAGAAGGGCTCGTATCACGGGTTCTTCTGGTTCTACTTCATCAACGAGCACGTGCTGCGGTTTTTGAATCTGCGATATCCGCGGGACTACAACACGGTGCCGCGGGCCTATTTCTGGCTGTTTCACCTGCTTTGGTTTTTCCCGTGGAGCATGTACTTTCCGGCGGCGGCGAGGTTGAAATACCGGGGTGAAGATCGGGCGTCGCGAGTGCGGCTGTTGTGTTTGTGCTGGGCGGGATTCATCCTGACCTTCTTCACGTTTTCGACCACGCAGGAGTACTACTCGATGCCGTGCTACCCGGCGCTCGGGCTGCTATTGGGCTGCGCGATGGCGAGCGGGGACGGGTGGCTGAAGTGGGGGACGCGGGCGATCGGGGTGGTGACGGG
>Ga0182021_10002320_pt1 | contig 22093 bp, 10 predicted proteins | sample 612E3MmetaG_FD_120493 | JGI IMG/M metagenome (GOLD analysis project Ga0182021, IMG submission 120493) | Permafrost microbial communities from Stordalen Mire, Sweden - 612E3M metaG (Illumina Assembly) | ecosystem: Environmental > Terrestrial > Soil > Wetlands > Permafrost | place: Sweden... | reverse complement strand
TGTACGATGATGAAGCGCAGACAGTTTGGGGGGTTAATGCCATGCCTAAAGAAAAAGTAATTGTCGTAAATTTTGGCAATCCATACAATACAAACGAATACTTTGAACGCATAAATACCTGCATAAATGCTTATTCCAATTCCTCAGTAATGCATGCAGCTGTTGTAGATGCATTGATGGGAAAAATACAAATGGTCGGACAGTCGCCTGTTAATCTGGATATTACATCAAAGTTCAAAGTTTACTAAGAATGAAAAAATTAGGATTTACGATTTTACTGTTGTCCATTGTCATTGGAGCCATTCTAACCTGTGGATTGGTAGTTGAATAAGTATTTTCAAACAAAACAAGAGAAAAATGAAAACCTTTAAACTCCATTTTGTTCTTTTATTTCTGATGTTGACGTTCAGTGGATTTTCACAGAATTATTCACACAAGTTTTTGAAAAACAAATATCTGCAAACCGGAGTACATTTTGAATCGAAAGACACTTTGCTTAAAAAATTGTTTGATGTGGCTGAAGCCAAAGCCATTTCCAACATCCATGTTTATACTCCTGAATATACAGTTATGGTTGAAGGAGGCGGCTATCCGTTTGTCTGGCTCGAAACCCAGCCCATGGGTGGTGTTATGTATGCAAAGCGGGATATCAAAATTGCCCTCGATAATATTTTGATCTTTATCAATAATCAGCGTAAAGACGGGCTTCTGGCCGGAATGATATATAATACTGCCAACAATGTCTGGAACATGAAGGATTCCACCTCGGAAGATGGTTCGCTGGGTCTTCATTTTGAATCGCTTCAGGGATTGTACCTGGCAGATCCTGCACTTGAACTCTATTACCAGCTCAACCACGACAAGAACTATCTGGATGCGATTTATTCGGCGCTTGAAAAATACGACAACTACCTCTGGAAATACAGAGACTCGGATAACGATGGCTGCCTCGAAACCTGGGGAATGACCGACAATGGCGAAGATCATCTGGAACGGTTCAGGTATGCTCCCTGGGGATGGAATGGAAATATTGCGCCAAAAATGGAAAGGTTTGCTAACATCAGCGATTCAACCGATGTGGGTGATTGCCCGGTTCCGGAGGAGTCGATGGATGTGATGGGTTATTCGTATTCGTGTCGCGACGTGCTGGCTAAAATTTCGGATATCCGGAAAGATGGAAGAGAAGCTTTTTGGCGGAACAAGGCCATTGAAGTGAGTAAAAAAATGAAAGATTATTTGTGGGTTCCTGAAAAGAAAGCCTATTTCTACCGGAACCGGAAAAATGAGATTGTGAATTCATTAGTTCACAATAATCTAAGAACCATGTATTTTGGCACCATGAGCCAGTCAATGGCCGACGATTTTATCCGATATCATTTGCTAAATCCTGAGGAGTTCTGGACACCGATGCCATTGCCTTCAATTGCCGAGAATGACCCGTATTTCAGAAACATCAAAAACAACAATTGGTCTGGTCAGCCACAAGGTTTGACCTATCAAAGAGCAATCAGAGCTTTGGAAAACTACGGACATTATGCCGAAGTTGGATTGGTTGGAAAGAAATTACTCAATAAAACCTCAAAAACTTTATTATTTACCCAGCAGTTCGATCCATATACTTCGGAACAGAATGGCGGAGACAATTACGGTCCGGTAATCTTGTCGGTACTCGAATATTTCTCACGGATGTATGGCGTCTATCTCGAAAACGACGAAGTCCATTTTAATGGGTTGGCGCAAGAAAAAGAATATTCCTATTCCCAGCGTTTTGGAAGCGATCTTTATACCATTAACCAAAACCAATCAGCTATCAGCGGCTCATTGAACGGAAAGAGCCTTTTTACCTGCGAGGCCGGTGTGGGGATTGTGTGTGATCTGAAGGGAAATATACTGAAGGTCAATGGCATCGATACCCTGGCACATCATGTTTCGCTGAATATGGGTAATAAGACTATCACAGGTGATGTGTTGCCCAATTGCAGTTATCTTCTAAAAGATGACAAGCTTATTTTGAACAAACAAATTCCATTTGATTATCCGTATAGAAAACCAGAGTAAATAAACCCAAATGAAGTTTTAAGATGTATGATCCTAGTGAATACCTGTGAAAAATATATCAATTATAATTCAAATTCCAGCAAATGATATTAAGCTGATTTAAAAACCATATTATGGGAACTCTGGTGGCATTCGTGGCTTAACCGATCAGGATTACCCAGGTGGATTTTTCGAAACCGGTGCTTCATTTGGTGTAAATACAGTTGATTATTTGATTCCCGGAAAATAGATATTTAAAAAATACTTTAAAAATGAAACAGAAGTTAATAAGTGTAACAATAATCATGACCAGTTTGCTTTTAGCAACACTATTTATAAAAGCTGAAGCTACAAACATGATTTCGGCTTCAATTGAGAATCCAAGAGTACAATGGATGAAAGGAAAATACGGACTGATGGTACATTGGTTAGCTCCCGGACCTCCACCACAGAAGGGTGAACGCATAATAGACCTAAATAAAGCAGTTGATAATTTTGATATCAAAGGTTTTATGGCCGACTTCGATAAAACTGGTGCGGAGTGGCTGATCTTTACTATTGGACAAAATACAGGTTTTTATGCCAGTCCGAATTCAGTAATTGATTCATTAGCCGGTGTCGGACACACACCTCATCGCGATTTGGTTCTGGAAATTGCCAAAGAATTAAAAAGACGCGGTAAAAGATTTATTGCCTATCTGCCATGTGAAGTCAGGGGAAATAAATCTTTGCATAAAGGATTTAGCTGGAATACAAAAGAAGGAACCAATCAGAAAGAGTTTCAGGAAAAGTACCTCAGAGCAGTGCGCGAATGGGCTGTGAGGTATGGCGAAAATCTTGATGGTTGGTGGCTTGATGGCTGTTATACATGGGAAATATTTCATAATAAATACGTCATGTGGGATAAATGGTTCGATGCCTGCCGTGCCGGAAATAAAAATGCTGTGGTTTCTTTTAATGATGGGAGCTTTTGTATAAATAATACAAAACCAACAGTATCCGTGTTAGATTACGTGAGCGGAGAAACAGAAGTATTAATCAATGGAAAAATAAGGCTCGGCAGAGACAGCCAATCGCAATTATTTATGCCAGAGCAGGCTTACGTTCCCGAAACTCAATGTCTGTACCATGCACTCGTGCCTATTGATGCACTTTGGGCACATGGCAGTGGCTGGCAGGATTTTGTTAATGCACCATTTAAAGCCGAAGCGCCCAAAACCCAGGCGGAAATGGAACCACCCATATATTCGGATAGCGATTTAATAAAATTTGTAAATGATTTTACAAAAGTAGGTGGGGCTGTTACTCTGAATATAGGTATCTTTCAGGAAGGAAGGCTTGGTAAGGAGACAATAAAACAATTGGAAGAACTCAAAAAAGCAAGGAAATCAAATAAATAATAAATATGCGAAAATTCTCTTTTATACTAATTTCAGTTTGTTTTATTCTTGGTTTGCAAGCGCAAACTGTTGAAAATAAATCAGAAATAAAGGAACTGCAAATACGCAATGGATTACCATCTTTTTTCTACAAAGTGATACACAGCGATAGTGTTAATATTGCCTATTTCGGAGGCAGCATTACTGATGCAACTTCGGGTTGGCGTGATCAGACCATGGAATGGTTCAGGGCAAAATACCCGAAATGTAACATTCGGCAAAAAAATGCTTCGATTGGCGGTACCGGTTCCGATTTTGGCGCTTTCCGTACCGACAAAGATGTCATTTCTTTTAAACCTGATTTGGTATTCGTTGAATTTGCAGTAAATGATTTTTCAGCTGCTCCTGACGAAATATCCAAATCGATGGAGGGCATTGTACGGAAGATCAGAAAAGCATTGCCAACGTGCGAAATCTGTTTTGTTTACACCATTCATTATGATATGGAAAAATCGCTTGTTGAAGGTCGGCTGCCGGTTTCAGCCACGACCATGGAACAGGTTGCAGCACATTATAGTATCACTTCCATATTTTTGGCTACCGGAATAATGAAAATTGCCAGGGCAGGGAATTTGGTTTGGAAAGGCAAAATTGAAGATAATCCGGGAAAATTTGTTTTCTCACCAGACGGAGTTCATCCATACAGTCAAACAGGGCATAAGTTATATACGGAAGCAATAATCAGATGTTTTCAAATTATGGAATCAGTTTCAAAACTTCAGAAACACAGATTGCCGAAACCACTCAACAAAGACAATTACGAACAGGCGACCATGATTCCAATTTCTGAAATAATTAAAAACGATCCCAATTGGGAATATCTTCAAAAAGGCAATATCATTTTCGATAAGTTTACACATTTGTCACCTGTTTTGGCAAAGTCAAAAAACAGCAATGCCTCCTTCAGTTTAAAATTCAAAGGCTCAAAGATTGGCCTACTTGACATTCTGGGACCTTCCTCATGTTATCTGAATGTTTCTGTAAACGGATCGGCTCCTCAACTCTACAAGAGGTTTGATCCGTGGTGTACATGGTACCGTATCAATTATTTCATTGCAAATGAGGTAAGTAAAACAGGAGAATATTCCTGCACATTCAAGGTTTCTGATGAAAAATTTGATAAACGCGAAGTATTACTTGTAAATCATGATAACAAGAATGTTGAGTTAACTGATGAATATAAGCCTTATAATTATTACGTCGGATATGTTTTGATTATTGGAAAAATGATCAAATAGCCATCGCAACAAATATCCGATTTATACTGATTAATTACCAAAATGGGAGATAAATATTCACAATATGAAAAACAATCGAATCGTTTGAAATTTATTAATATGAACAAAACTTAAAACGATGAAAAAGAAAATGTTAATACTCATATTATCCATCATGCTTACAATTTCACTGAATGCTCAAAAACCAGGTTGGGCAGTGGTTCCTCCAATGGGTTGGAACAGTTGGAATAGCTACGGTGGTAATATAAACGAAAAGTTAATTATGGGAATGGCCGACGCTATGGTAAATAGCGGAATGAAGGATGCAGGTTATGAATATATTGTAATTGACGATTGCTGGCAACTTGGCAGAGCAAAAAATGTAATAAATAATACAGTTTCAGTTGGGCGTAATTCTCATGGTGTAATTTTAGCGGATACAGTGAAGTTTCCACATGGTATGAAATATATTGCAGATTATGTCCATTCCAAAGGTTTAAAATTTGGGATATACACTGTACCTGGTGAATCTAGCTGTGGCGGATTTGTTGGAAGTAAAGGTTTTGAGGAGCTTGATGTAAATACCTTTGCCGAATGGGGGGTTGATTTTATAAAACTCGATTGGTGCGGCTGCAATGAGAGTGATACTATTGTGCTTCAACGTTGGAGGAAAATCTTAAACAATGCTTCGCGCCCTATTGTTCTAAGTGCAAGCGGTGCCAGTTTACAAACATCCATTGTCAAATATTCTGATATGTGGCGCACTGGCAGCGATATCCAGAAAATCTGGGCATCAGATCCGTACTCCTTTAAAATTTTCCCGGGTATTTCCGATATTTTTAAACTTAACCTTTATTCGCCTGTTCGTCAAACTGTTTCTGGATATAATGACCCGGATATGCTCCAGGTTGGAAATATGGCTGACGAGGACAGCAAAACGCACTTCAGTATGTGGTGTATGTTTGGCGCGCCCCTCATTGCTGGCAACGACCTTAGGAATATGACACCTGCAATTACGAAAATACTTACAAACCCCGAAGCAATTGCCATAGATCAGGACCCATCGGCAAATCAGGGAACACTTGTAAAAGAATTTGCACCCGGCCTTGAACTTTGGGCCAAAAACCTATATAAATACAGCGATTATGCGGTTATTCTTTTAAATAAAGGCGAAATACCAGCAAAAATGGTCTTTGATTACAAAGATTTAGGTTTAAAGAGTCCTGTCTTTTTGAGCGATATATGGGCGCACTCTGATTTGGGGCTGTTTTCAAAACCCTACGAAGTAGAGCTTCCTGCCCATGGCTGTGTAATGCTTAAAGTGGTTGCAAACGAATTTCCTGTAAAAATAGCAGCATATAAAATACCTGTTTTGCCTGTTGCTTCACCCATCCAGGCAGAAGACAGCTTTTTTAGTTTCGAAGCAGCCAAAATCGATAAAGCAATACCCGGTTATACCGGTAATGGCTATTTGCAGGGTATCAATCACGAATGGTGTGTTTTCAGCCTGCGATTCCGATATGATCTTGAAAAACAAGGAAATTACAAAATTGATATTCGATACAACCTGCCAGGCAAAGAGGAGTTGAATTATACTCTTAATAACGCAAAGGTTACCTTTAAGCCAACTGGTAAAGAATGGAAAATAGTTTCTGCTGATGTTAATCTGACAAAAGGATTCTGTGAGTTAATACTCTCATTAAAATCATGTAAAGCAAACATTGTAGCCATTGATGCGATAACTGTATCTCGAGAATAACATTATATGCAGGTCTCATATTATGATGTTTATAATTCCATTATTAAGTTCGCAAGTTTCATGCATTTCATAGGTATGGACGGTTTTCTCCGCCCTGGTCATGAAGTGTTTTGATGATTTCTGAGAAATTAGATTATTCTGCCGCATGTTTAAGAAAAATTGTACATATATTGACTTCTTAATGTTATTTCTGATAAGTATATAGAGTAGTTAAAATTAAATCAGCCCTATGATAATGAGAAAAAGTTTATTATCCGGTGTTATGCTTCTGGCATTAAGTACTTGCCTCCTAAATGCCCAGTCTATCGGCGAATATCGTACGCAGCGATGTTTGAACGGATGGTGGGACTTTAATCCTGTTATGACATCTAAAGGGAAAGGTTTCATCCAGCCTGGGCAAATCCCTGCTAAGGGATGGTTAAGGGATGCCATGATTGTTCCCGGATCATGGAAGGTATCCGGGTCTGAATTAAAAAGCGGTACTGAATTCTGGGCAAACTGGAAAGTGTCGGACAGTTTTGGCTTCCCTCAGAAATGGGATTCTGTCAATACCGCTTGGTATAAAAAGAGTATCTGGATTGACGGAAAAAAGGAAAATAGCTCTTATTTTCTCCGTTTTGACGGGATACTTCGCGAATCGTGGATCTTTGTCAACGGTATTGAGGTAGGGCACCGAAAAGAGGGAAGCCTGCCTTCGGAACATGAAATTACATCTGTCCTTAAACCTGGCAATAATGAAATAATTGTCTATGTTACAGATTATAAGCGCGATGAAAACGAAAGAACCTTTGTGCAAGTTGGAACTGATCAGATGGGCGCAATCATGGGTATCTGGGGAGATGTTTTCCTGGAAGAGAAGCCGCTAGTAAGGGTTGAAGATCTTACTATTCGCACCAGCACTCGGAAAAATGAGATCACGCTCCTGTACACCCTTCATAATGCAGGCAAAAAAATCATAACTCTTAATCCTGAAATTACTGTATCTACTAAAGATAAAACACATCTTTCATTTTCAGATGCTGCTGTTACCCTTAAACCGGGAGAAACGAAACAACTAGCGAAAGTTGAGCCATGGTCGGGTTATATCCCATGGTCACCTAAAAACCCGCAGTTGTATTATCTCACTGTTTGCTTAAGAGAAAAGGGAGTAAGTATCGACGCCTTTACCGAAAGGTTTGGATTCAGGGAAATCTGGATTGATGGACATAATTTTATGCTGAATGGCAGCCCTCTGCATATGCTGGGTGAATGGGGTCACAAGGACCATTTCGGCTTCCTGCGACCTGAATATATACGTCAATGGTTTGGCATGCTGAAAGATCTCAATATGAATTATATAAGAACTCACACTTTCCCCCATCCCCAGTTTGTTATTGATATGGCAGATGAAATGGGGATATTGGTCTGCCTTGAATCGACATGGTTTATGAGTGGAAGCCAGGCAATGGACAAAAGTGAATTCTGGGATAATGCAAAAGATCATGCACTTGACAATGTAAAATACTACAAGAACCATCCATCTGTAATTCTCTGGAGTATAGGAAATGAGATCCGATGGGGCTGGAATATCAACGAAGTGATTAAGCACGGTCCTGAGATCCAGAAAATATATGAAGAGAAAGATACAACAAGGATTGCCTTTGCTGACGGGAGTACCTCGCTTTGGGACGAGCGTTCCCAAAAGGTCATAAGCCGGCATTACGGTGCTGAATGTGCTGGAGAAGAGTTCTGGGACAGAACAAAGCCGTTGCATGTGGGTGAATTTGGGAAATGGCATTATGGCCAACCAATTGACAACCTGATCTGGGGAAATGATAATATATTTGCCTCCTTTGAAAAATGTGCCACAGCAATTGCAGAGGAAGCAGCCGATATTATCGAACAGGGACGTTCGAATGAAGTCGCTTGTCTGTTTCCCTGGAACATTTCATGTTTGGATAATTACCGGCCATCCTCAGTAGAGATTCAGCATAAATGGTCTGATGTTACTACCCCTTTTGCCAAACCCTTCAGGACAGGCCCATATGCCTCCGAATTTGCCTGGTGGCAACCTGACTCTAAAGGCTATATACCGGGAGCAGGATTTAGCATCATTCAACATGCTGACCGCCCTTTTGCACTGCATGTTCGTGAAAAGCTCAATCAGGCATTTGATGATCAGGAAGTTGCACACACAGTTTCGTTTATAAATGATCTGGGTGCTGACATTACTGGTAACCTGACAGTTGAAACTTTTCTGTCTGGCAAAAAAACATATACCAGAACTTATCCACTGACAATCAAAAATGGTTATGCGCTGAAAGAGGCTCTGAGGGTTCCTGTGCCAAAAGTTGATCAGAAATCGGAATTGATTATTAAATCTGCTTTCCTGCGGGGAAAAAACATTATCGATTCGGTTTCAAGGAGGGTCTGGATCACATCTTCCTCTGAAAAGTCGAAACCCTGGAAAGTGAACGAAATCATCGTATATGGGCCTGGCAATATGACCGCTATGCTTAAGTCGCATGGGGTAACGTTTAAATATATTACCCGTTTGGATTCGATACTCATCCTTAAAGATAAACTTCTGATTATTGAGAAAAACGCCATAATGGCCGGATCTGATCAGAATAAGACACTTGAATCCTTTGTAAATAATGGAGGTAAAGTCTTTATAATGGAACAGGAAAATAGCGCTATGCCCCAACTGGCTATTGAAGCAAAACCTACCGAGAGATGTTATATAAGGGCATATAATCATGTTTTAACAGATCAATTTACCGATGAAGATTTTAGCTACTGGGGTAATGATCCATATGGAAAAAGCAATTCGGACTCATGGGTGGTACTAAAACCATACTCAAAACCTGGTTACGGGAATTCCACAATTTTGCTCGATGGTGGCTATGGCGATTTTGGCAATGGTGGTTTACTATGGACCCCATTATTCGAGACCAGATCCGGAAAAGGGATTGCTGTGGCTTGCCAGTTAAGGCTTACCGAAAAGATGGCTACCCATCCTTCAGCTAACAGGATGATAGAAAAAATCATAAATTATTTATCTGGCTGGACTCCAAATCTGCCTGCTAACAGTCTGGCCGTAACTGATCCTGCCGATAAGGCCCAGGTGGAAAATCTTGGGATCAGGGCTGCAAATGAAAACAATGCCAGTGTGATTATTTCCTCAGGGAATAATATTCCGGATAAAGAAACTTCTGCAAAACTTAATAGAAGAGTAATTGATGGCGCAACTCTTATAATTCACAACCTTGACAGTACGGCTATGGTCTTACTTGCAAACAGGTGGGGCATTGATTTAAAACCTGTGAACTTGGGGCCTCAGTTTAACCTGGTCAGGGTATTGAATTCAGCACTGCTCAATGGCATCAGTAACCAGGAAACCTATTGGCTGGACAGAGCACATTACACCCCACTGACAAATATAAACCATAAAATGACCGACTGGCTTATGACATCCGCGACTGGGGTTTCTATGCTTTCAAGCGAGTCGGAGAGCTGCTGGCGTGAATTCTATACCGCAGGGGCACAATCAGAATGGTTGCGAATGCCGGTCGTAACTCATTTACTCTATAATGGTCCACGAATAAGTGCATCTGGAATGATGCTCTTTAATGTTGGCAAAGGGAGGCTTATTTTAACGCAGGTTCCGTTACCTGAGAATGAGTACACAAAATCAAAAATATACTGGTCCCAGCTATTGGCAAACCTGAATGTTGCATTTTCGAAAAACCTGTTTGAAGGTGATAAGGTAACTTTTGGCGCTCAGAAAAGCTTTGGTTATCCTGACAGCATCAGGATCATCAAAAATCCGGATAAAGAGCTGCTGAGAAATATTATTGCGAAAGGTGATCCTGGAGAAACAAGTGAACGTTTTGTAAATCAGGGACTTATTGATGGGTTTAAATGGGAGGTTATGAAAACTCCAGGAGGAGAACTCCATTTACCTGACGGTTGCAGGGAAGTAATTATTCAATATGAACTGAAGCCGGGAAGACCCCGTAAATTGCAGGAAGTAATAGGTGGCTGGCCTGATCCGAGTCAACAGACATTGCTCGATCTGTTCGGAAAAGGAAAAGTCACACTGTTTGTGAATGGAGTGGAGTACAATTCCATTAACCCCGATGGTTCAAAAGCAAATATCCCGGATATCAGCTTAAACCAGAACTGGAATTCAATATTAATTCATTTTATTCCTGAAGCACGAGATTTAAAGATATTGTGGCGAAACCGCCAAAACAGTCCTGAAGTAGAGTTTCAGTTTAACTAATCCAAATTATGATAAATAATTATTTGACATGGAACCAGCAAAAATTCATGGATACAATGGGAAAATTTTATTTATTGATTTGAACAATCGGACATATAGATTTGAAGAGAGGGATGCGAATTTCTGGCGCAAATATGTTGGCGGAGGACTGGCTTCAACATTGCTTTTATGTGAACTGACCGAGCCTGGAATAGATCCATTAAGCAAAGACAATCTGTTAATATTTTCTTCAAGCGTAGTAGCCGGACAACCGGCACCCGGCTTGGCAAGATTTACAACTTCTGCAAAAAGTCCGCTTACAGGAGGTATCGGAGAAACACGGACTGAAGGTCCATTTGGAGCCGCTATTAAAGGGTGTGGTGCAGATATAATTGTCCTGCTTGGCAAGGCTCCAAAGCCAGTTTCAGTAATGATTGATAAGGGGAAAGTGAGTTTTATAGAATCTATTGACTGGTGGGGACTTTTGGTAGGGGAGACAGCAGATGCAATTGAAAATAAATTTGGCAGCAATATTCATCATGCCGTAATAGGACCTGCAGGAGAAAATCTGGTCCGTTTTGCCTCAATAGTAACAGATCGGACATTCCAGGCATCCCGCATGGGCATGGGGGCTGTTATGGGATCCAAGAATTTAAAGGCAATGATAATAAAGGAAGACAATATACCTGCCGTTTTTAATAAGAATCTCCTGGATAGGATTACAGAAGATTTCTCCAGACGCATGATGTCTAATAATTTAAGCAAATGGCAGTTAGATGCTCCGGGTTTTAGCTGCTGGATTTACCTTCACGGACTTGATGCGGCTTTATGCACAAACAACTACTGTAAAAATTCATTTGACAAAATAGATAGTTTTAAGGTGGAGAATTTCTTGAAGCACAGGATAACTGATATGGAATGCCCCGGATGTCCGAATAATTGCATTAAAAGTATTCATCCGAATGATTCAGAGGATCTTGATCCCCGTGCCAGTGGAATACATCAGGAAATTACAGGAACAATGGGTCCAAACATCGGCATCAGTGACCTTGATATGATATTGCGGTATAACAACCTCTGCAATCAGTATGGCCTTGATCCAGCATCTTTAGGTTTCACAATTTCTTTTGCGATGGAATTATCTGAAAAAGGGTTACTCACTTCTCATGATGGCGATATAATCAATTTCGGCGATGCTGATGCTGTCATGAAAATCATAAAAGATATTTCTTTGCGCAATGGTTTGGGAAACAAACTTGCAGAAGGGACCAGGATGGCTTCTGCATTGATTGGTAAAGGGTCCATTCACTATGCCATGCAAGTAAAAGGTCTTGAAATGGTACCATTTGAACCGAGAAGTCAGACTAACCTGGCATTGGGTTATGCTGTAGCCCCGACCGGACCACGTTACGACATCTGCGAGCATGACTGGGACTTCGATACTCAGGTCGGCTGGGATCATACCCTGACACTTTGCAGAACCATGGGTATTCTTGAACGAATACCGATGAATTACATAGGTCCTGAAAAAGTGAAAATATTCAAACAGCTGATTACCATCTGGTCTGCCGCAGACGCTCTGGATATGTGCATATTTGCAATTGCTCCTACCAGGTTGTTATCATTACCTCAAATGGCGCAATTGCTTCATGCCGTCACAGGATGGGAAACCAGTGATTACGAAATAATGCGCATCGGTGAACGTCGTTTGCATCTTATGAGGTGGTATAATCAGAGGGAAGGCATTAATTCAGCTGAAGATGTATTGCCTGAAAGGTTCTATGCAGAATCTATTGCTGAAGGACCCCGAAAGGGAGACATAATTGATAAAGAGAACTTTTGCAAATCAATTAGTACATTTTATGAAATGATTGGCTGGGATGAAAATGCGGTTCCTCTTAAGGCAACCCTGTATGATCATGGATTGGAATGGCTGATTCATGATTCTATTGATATGTAAATTTATAATATATCAAATATAGGTCCTATGAAAAACATTTTATTGATTTTCACTATCCTGTTTTTTATTATTGTTCATCTTTATTCTCAGGATCCGAAAGGAGCAGTTATAATCTGCAACCATTGGACTCAGTTTGGTATTGGCAAAGCCTTCGTGTCAGGCGAAATAAACGGGAAGTGGTATAATGAGAATTTTTCAATGATCCACGGACTCGAACAAGGTCGACGCTATTGCGCTGAAAAACCGGGCAATAAAATCTGCCATGAGCTGGATGCCTATTCCATGGTTTCAATTGCAGATGAAAATCCTGAATATCTTGAGGTCATTAAAAATGAAATTGCCAGTAACCGTATGGAACTTGTTGGTGGAACTTACGGGCAGGCAGAATCACAGGTTTTTGGCTACGAATCTGCTATCCGTCAATTCACCTTCGGGCAAAAAACATTATTGAAATATACTGGGAAGAGAGCACAAACATATATTGTGGAAGAGCAAAATTATTATTCACAACTACCTCAGATACTGTTAAAAACAGGATTTAAATATGCCTCTATTCAATTTCAAAATTCGGGTACACCTGAGCCGGAAAACGATAATATTGTTTTATGGAAAGGATTGGACAACTCCCAGATTATTACAATTCCAAATAATAAAGGCCTAGTTTCCTGTGCTGTGACAAAAGATGACCCTGAATATGAGACGCCTCTAAAATCTGTTTTAAATTTTAAAGCTCCGTTCCTGTTTCAATGGATTGAATTATGGGTTCCAGGATATGATTGGGGCGCTTCAGTGGAACCTTATTATGGTGGATTAAATAAATTCTATGATAGAGGATTCAAACCGATGCTGTTAACCGAGTTTATTGAATGGGCATCAACCCGAAGCCCTATGCCACTGATAGCTTTTAAAATGGACAAGTCAAATTACGCCAACAACTTCTATAATGGTGGCTGGGGTTATGAAAATGAGAAAACAGCCCGAGGTTCTAATCAGACCGAATCGATGCTTCTTACCCTTGAGGCATTAAAAGCAGGCGATATCAATTTTGGGAATAAAATAAGCAACATTATGCCCGATCTTTGGTCGCGTTTATTAGTTTCTCAGAATCACGACCCATACCTTGCCGGAACAGTTCCGGCTTACATTAATGGAATTAAAACCTATCAAAGTGAACTTGCCGTTAATGAGTTTAATATTATCAGAGCCTCAATAAAAGAGGAGACAGGAATTTCAAATATTATTGATAAAACCCGGGAAAAGCTTATCCTTTTTAATCCCTGTCCATGGAAAATTAGTGTTCCTGTAATGTTTGAACTCAATGAAACCCAAAGAACCAAAAATGAGTATGCACTGAATCAATCTGTTTTGTCAGAATTGTTCAGATCTGACAACGGTAATATAACACTTTCGCCGACCATAGTAGAGATGGATCCCTATGCTGTAACAGAATACTCTTTCAAAATACTTGAGAATGGAAACATCAGCCCTCAAAATGAAAATCTCCTGCAAACTTCCGATAACTGTAAAACCTGGACAGTAAAAGGGTATCCTGATATAATCTTTCGCCCACTGAAAGGTTCGTGGAAAACTACCGATCCGTTTTTTTATGAGCCACCTATGGTCAATACAGAGTCGATATATAATAATATTGCAAATTCGCCCTCCGCTAATCTGAAACAATTTTCATCAGGCAAATGCTCCGGTTACACCTGGAAAAATGATTTGATGCGTATCAGGCATTGCCCGGAACCTGCTGTTTCAATTGCTAACCTTGTTTATGGGACACAAAACGACATTACATTGGTAGAATTCCAGCAACGATTAACGTCAAATCCTGTAATTGCAACCGGATCAAGACCCGATTCAACCTGGAGCTTTACTGTAACACTTCCTTCTGACCATTTAAAGATATTTGCAGATTCACCCTATGGGGAAGAGGAAAGAAAAGTAACACAATTTTATTGCTCGCGATACATTCGAATTGAAATGAAGGATAAACAGCTTCTTTGGTGCCCTTCCCAAAATACCCGTTTTCGCCGCATAGATAATAACGGATTTACTTCTGTTGAACTTACAGTTTTGGATTACAAATTTTCCGGTACTGCCAACTGGGGCATGCGTTTTTACATCGGGAAGGATTTTACTACTGCACAATCAATGAAACTGGCAGAAACATTTCATCGTAAACCGGTTATTATTCCGGAAAAACTGAGTATGGAAAAGATAAGTACTATTTCATGTAACAATGCTGCAGTAATAGTTTTCCATGTATTAAATGAAAAGCCGACAGAATTAAACATTCGGGTTGTGAATACAACAAACTTGAAACAAACAGCAAATATTAAGTTGCCGAAAAATGCTATAAGCGCGACAACTGCTGATCTTTTGGGTAATTCAACGGATAATAATACAATTAAGCTAAATGGGGATATGTTTAACTATACATTCATCCCATGGGAAATAGCCACATTTAGTATTAAGTTCTAGTTATATTTGTTATAATCAGCACTGAAATGCGAGATTCAAAAAAATTGTGCTTGTTTGATACTTTAACCAACAATTTATTCTATAATGAAAACAAAAGCTATTATTGTCATAGTAATCACTGTATTGGCTCTCTTTAGTACTGGATGCAATATAGCCCAAGATTATACGGTATATGTCAATCGTTTCATTGGATCCGGAAAACATGGAAAAATAATTCCGGCAGCAGTTGTACCTTTTGGTATGATACAATGCGGACCAAATACAAGACAAGGTGATGTTGGATATAATTATTATGACACAAGGATCAAAGGGTTTAGCCATGTAAATAAAGGAGGCTCAGGGTGCAGCGATTTTCATGATATTCTGTTTGTCCCGTTAAACGGGAACAGATGGGACTCAAAAAATACTGTATACCCTTCAGAAGGTTTTCCAACTGAGTTTTCGCATGATAATGAAATTGCCCAGCCAGGGTATTACCAGGTAAAAATGGGTGATCTTAAAACTGAATTATCAGTTACATCACGTTGTGCAATTCATAAATACACATTTAATTCAGCTGGTAATAATTATCTGGCTATTGATTTAAAACATGGTAGTGATGGCGCCTGTACGATAGTGGCAGCAGATAATTTTGATACTGTAAAGATTTCAAAGATAAAAATTATTGACGCCTCTTCGATTGAAGGATACAGGATCTCAAACGGATGGGCCGAAGAACAACATGTATATTTTTATGCCAGATTTTCAAAGCCTTTTACCAGGGCTGAAGGATTCTGCAAAAGAATGAAGTGCGATCTTGATTCAGCTATTACTGGCACTGATATTCGGTCAATATTAACTTTTAATTCATCAGAAAGTTCGGAACTGATGGTAAAAGTCGGAATTTCCCCGGTGAGCTGCGAAGGTGCCAGATTAAATCTGGATAAGGAAATCCCTGATTGGGATTTTGAACGGGTTAGGGCTGAGGCGAAAACTTTATGGAATAATGAACTGGCAAAATTTGAAGTAAAATCAAATGACCCGGTTAAAAAAGAACTTTTCTACACGAGCCTTTATAACGTTTTGGTTTATCCTATGCTGTATTCAGATGCAGATGGCAATTTCAGGGGGCCGGATCACCTTGTTCACCATGCCGGGGGATTCAGATATTTTGGTGGTGTAATTGGTCTGTGGGATACCTTTCGTGCTGCGATTCCATTGTTAGAACTGATAAAGCCGGACGTGATCAGCGAGTATGTGCAAACCTTTTTAGAACACTATAAGTATTTCGGTCAGCTGCCCTTTTATACTCTTGCAGGAAATGAAACATTTTGTATGATTGGGCTGCCTTCAATCCCTGTACTTACCGATTGTTATTTTAAGGATCTAAAAAATTTTGAAGTCGAAAAAACTTATGAAGCCATGAAGGTATCTCTTATGAAGGATACAACCGGATTTTCAATGCGCTATTTCCAGGGTCTGATAAACTATAAAAAATATGGTTATGTTCCCGCTGATATTGAGGCAGAGGCCACAGCAAGAACTCTTGAATACGCTTATGCAGACTGGTGCATGGCTCAAATGGCTAAGTCTTTAGGTAAAAATGAGGATTATCAGTACTTTTCAAACCGTTCCATGAATTATAAGAATGTTTTTGATAAAAAAGCCGGATTTATGAATGGAAGGTTTTCGAATGGAGAGTTCAGGCCAAATCTTAATCCTTTTTATTCTAATCACAGAAGAGATGATTTTTGCGAAGGTAACGCCTGGCAATGGACCTTTTTTGTTCCACAGGATGTTGATGGTCTGAGCGAATTATTTGGTGGAAAGGAGAATCTTGCGGTTAAGCTGGATTCGCTCTTCTCCGTATCGTCTGCTGTTGCAGGAGAAGGGGCTTCAGGAGATATCAGCGGATTGATTGGTCAGTATGCACATGGAAATGAGCCGAGCCATCATATTGCATATATGTATGATTATGTCGGGCAGCCATGGAAGACTCAGAAAATTACAAATCAGATTCTTACAACCCTTTATGATACTACTGTAAATGGGATCTGCGGTGACGAAGATACCGGTCAGATGTCGGCATGGTATATCTTTTCTTCGATGGGCTTTTACCCGATGAACCCTGCCAGCCAGAAATATGATATTGGTTCACCATTACTTGATGAAGTGAAAATTAAACTTGGAAATGGAATCACCTTTACTGTTTCAGCAAAGAACCTTTCAGAGAAAAATATATATATTCAGTCAGCACAAATAAATGGTGCAGCTTTGAACCATCCGTTTATTAAATATAGTGACATAAAAGCAGGAGGGAAGCTGGAATTTGTTATGGGGGATAAACCAAATAAAGAATGGGGTAGAATTCAATAAAATATAATTTGATTTTAAATGAAGAGGTGTTTTTTGATTCTTTTTATATACTTTATTGTCATTTCCTTATCGGCCCAGAAAAGCAGTTGGTTGGGGAAGTCAGATGATAAAAGCATTATTCACCAATCAAAGTCTGTCAATGAGTTATTAAAACAGATCAATGGGAATATGAGAATGGTCTTATGTAAATATGACGGCAGCAGGTTAATTCAGAAAAACACATTTACCGATAGTATCTTAAAAATGGCTGCATCAGAATGGGAGTGCCACATTTCAACTGTTAATTATCCCAAAGAGAAAGATGCGATTGAAATTTCTGTCAGTTTTAAAATCACAAAAGGTGTTGAAAAGGGTATGGGTGTTGCGGTAGCCTTCGACTTTACTGATTGGTCAGTGCAAAATTATGTGTTTGCTCCTGCTGTTTTGTATGGTGGCAACAGATTTAAAATAGAGGATGTTGGTTATCCGCCATACATTTATAATCCTGCGAACCGTCCTCTTGATATGCCGGTCACAACCACAAATATCCTTCATTTAAATAAAGATGGCAGTTCGGCCAAAGTAGAGATGCTCACGGGTAATTGTGCAACACCCATGATGGCTTTTTATAATCCCGGCAACCAACGGGCATTTATTCTGATTACCGGACAGGAGACAAGGTTTGGGAACTCCGGGATGATTGTTGAGGAAAATATGGATTCCAAACAGGCAAGATTTATCGTTTCAGCACCTGGGGTCAGAGAAGAAAGATATGCTATGTGCGGCAGGGAAAAAAGCGGGGATGTGGCTGCCGACTGGAAGGCGGGTGATGAAGTAAGCCTGAAATTTTCTGTTCGCAATATTTCAGTTAAAGATATACCGGGCTTCTTCGAAAAAGTTTTTGAGGTTCGCAAATCGCTTAGCGGTAACAATGTGTATCGTAATGTTACACCATACAGCGCTATAGCAAACATGATTTTGAATTTACATGATCGAACCAAATGGTACGAAGATGATAAATATGGCTATGCCTGTGAAGATCCAAAGTCCGAAGTATGTTTTAATCATCTGCAATTAGGATGGGGTGGGTCACCGGCTTTCACCTTACCCATGGCCATAAAACCGACTCCTGAACGTGTGCGCAGGGCAGCAAAAACCTTTGATTTAATTGTGTCACTGCAGGCTCAAACCGGATTGTTTTATGGAATATTTATGAAGGGTCTGATCATGGGGGATAATTTTAAACAAAAATCTGACCGACCTTTCATAGCAATGACACGACGTACTGCAGATATCCTCTATTTTGGGATCCAGCAAGCCGAAATTTTGCGGAAACAGGGTTATGGCAACTATGTGAAACCTGAGTGGGATTCATCAATGCGAAAAGCTGCTGATGCGCTTGTAAATGTTTGGAATAAGTATGGTCAATTCGGTCAGACCATAAATGTCGAGACCGGTGAAATGGAAGTAAATGGTTCGACAGCAGGAGCTGTCAGTGCAGGAGCTTTGGCGTTAGCTTCGGAATATTTTAACGAACCTCGTTATCTTGAAATAGCTGAGAAAACATGCCGTTATTATTATGAAAGAGATTTTAAAAAAGGATATGCAGGCGGAGGAGCTGCTGAGATTCTTCAAAGTCCTGATAGTGAGACTCCCTGGGATATGGCAGAATCTGCAATGGCGCTGTTTGAAATTACAGGAGAAAAAGAATGGCTTGAAATAGCTAAAAATGCTGTATATATGTTGTCAACCTGGACTGTTTCCTATGATTACAGGTTTCCTGAGGATTGTGATATGGCAAGGAGTCATTGCAAAGCTACCGGTTCAATTTTTGCAAGTTCACAAAATAATCATAGTGCTCCCGGATTGTATATTCTTTCGGGTGATTTTCTTTTAAAACTTTATCGCGCAACAAATGATAAACGATTCGCTGAATTTTATAAAGATCTGGTTCATAATACAATCCAGTATGTCAATACCATGTATAATCCTACAATCCGGAAAGGAAACGAAGGTACTACCTCTGAGCGCGTGAATCTTAGCGACTGGGAGGGCCGAAGCGAAGTGGGTAATACATGGCCAGGTTCTTCGGTAGCATCATGGGAAACTCTGGAATTGCTTACTGCTCTTCAAAATCCGGGAATATATATTCGTAACGATACGGGTGAAATTCTTGTACTTGATCATATAGAGGCTTCAATAACCAGACGGGACAAAAAAAGTATAACCATCAGAGTTGCTAATCCTACACCCTATGATGCGAAGGTTTCTGTTTTATCAGAGAATGGTACTCAGGTCAGGAAGCCTTTGGGAAGGTATGCTTATCTGAACTGGAATAAAATTGAAGTGAAAGCTGGTCAGACAACTGACTATATAATAAAAAATCAGTAAAGATGAATTACACTTGAAAATGATAGTGCAAACATATGGAGCAAACAGTATTAGGGCAGAATACCTCTAAAAACGAAGTTAAGAATCTGGCCTTTTCTGAAGAGGAAAAACAAATTTTGCGGATGCTAGCCGGAGAAGTTGGAGAATTGGCTGCCCGCCCTATTGAAGCAGAAAAGAGGATTCTATGGACCATGCATAACGATCTGGAGCGTGTCAGACCTCTCATTTTTTGTGATCCGGAGAATGGCTGGAATGAAATAATTCCTGAGAATACTCTGCTATGTCAGAATGAACTTGCACGAAATTGGGAAATGGCCCTTCGAAAAGAGATCTTCTGGGCAACAAAAATGGGCGACGACCGCGTTACAGAATCCTGTTTTAATATTCCATATTCTTACAGTGAAACAGACTGGGGTATGCACCACGTTCAGGTGGGCGGGGAACATTTTGGTGCTTATACGTGGGAAGCACCCTTGAAAAATTATTCTACCGATCTTCAATTACTAAAATTTCCTGAAATTACAGTTGATTACAAAACTACTGAAGATGTCAGACAATTGGCAGAGAGTATTTTTGGAGATTTATTAACTGTCCGGGTTAAAGGCATGTGGTGGTGGACACTCGGATTGACATGGCCCTTGATTAATTTGCGCGGATTGGAATCCTACATGCTCGACTTTTTTTTGTGTCCGGATGAACTTCACCGGCTTATGGAGATCCTGAGAGACGGACATATGGCAAAGCTCAGTTTTCTCGAAGCTAACAATTTGCTTCCCGATAATACTGACATGTATGTAGGTTCAGGTGGTTTTGGATATACAACCCGTTTGCCACAAAATGATTTTAATGGTAAAACCCGGTTAAAGGATATGTGGGGATTTTGTGAAAGCCAGGAAACAGTAAGTGTTGATCCGGAATTGTTCGCCGAATTTGTGCTTCCATATCAGATGCCTCTGCTTGAACGTTTTGGACTCAACTGTTATGGTTGTTGCGAAGGGCTGGATTTGAGGTGGAAATATCTTAAAAATATTCCAAATCTTCGTCGTCTATCTGTCTCTCCATGGGCGGATGAGGAGAAAATGGCCGAACATCTGGCTTCAGATTATATATTCTCCCGGAAACTAAATCCTGCAAAACTTGCTGTTTCAGACATGAACGAAGATTCAGTCAGAAAAGAATTGAGAAAATCTCTCGATGTTGCTACAATTAACAAATGTGTTATTGAGTTGATCATGAAAGACAATAACACATTGGGCCATAATCCCCAGAATGTGGTAAATTGGTGCAGAATAGCCAGAGAAGAAATTGAAAGATAATCTTCAATTGAGTTTCAGAATTAATAATAATAAAATGGAAATGAAGACTTCAGATAGGTCAGCAAAATATAATATTGCTTATGTTTATTCCATCTGTTTTGTTGCGACACTGGGTGGATTAATGTTTGGGTTCGATTTGGGAATTATAACAGGAGTGGTGCCCTATATAGAACATCAGTTTTCTTTGTCAGGCTTTGCCCTTGGACTGGTCGTCGCTGTTTTTGAGCTTGGCGCAATGACCGGAGCACTGGTCACGGGACAGGTTGCGGATAAGTATGGCCGGAAAAAGACAATGATCGTTTGTGCATTGCTGCTTTCGGTTACTGCTTTAGGGGTTGCATTTGCCGGAGGGGCGGTTCTTCTTGCTCTCTGGAGGTTCGCTCAGGGTCTGTGCGTGGGTGCAGCTTCGGTTTTATCTCCAATGTATATTGCAGAAGTAGCGCCTGCGAAAGTACGTGGCAAACTGGTTTCTTTAAACCAGCTGAGCATCATTCTGGGCATTTTGATTTCAAGTATCTGTAACTACTATTTTGGTGATAATGATTTGAACAGCCCATGCTGGAGATACATGTTTTTATCAGCGCTCGTGCCTTCAGTTATATTCCTGATTTTGTTGTTTTTTATTCCTGAAAGTCCAAGATGGTTGATCCTTAAATCGCATAATGATCTTGAGGCTGACAGAATCTTTCTTAAAATCAATAAGGGGAATGAATCATATTCAAGAGAAGAGATTAATGAAATAAGGGACTCTGTTTCTGCTGATCAATCCCATTCACGGATAGCACTGAGTGTTCTCTTTGGAAAGACCTTTCTTCCTGTTGTGCTGATTGGTTTTACTGTAGCTTTTTTGCAGCAGTTCTGTGGCATAAATAATGTTACCCCTTACATGCAGAAAATATTTATTATG
>Ga0182021_10002319_pt1 | contig 22102 bp, 14 predicted proteins | sample 612E3MmetaG_FD_120493 | JGI IMG/M metagenome (GOLD analysis project Ga0182021, IMG submission 120493) | Permafrost microbial communities from Stordalen Mire, Sweden - 612E3M metaG (Illumina Assembly) | ecosystem: Environmental > Terrestrial > Soil > Wetlands > Permafrost | place: Sweden... | reverse complement strand
GAAAAAATAAATTTTCAGCCGGATCACCATATTTGCTTTACAAGATTGACCAAACAGTCCATTTTTTATTATTTTTAGAACGAATTTCCTAACTATTTCCTGATGGAAAATAAAAAGAAATTAAGGGATCTTAAGGAGCGTTGCAGTAAACTGGAAAATGAACTGAACGAATTGCGCCATAAGCATCTTGGCGCAGCAAAATCATCCTCAGAAATGATTAACCATGCTTTTCATTCAGCTTCCCAGGCTATGGCTATTTCGAAGCTGAACTCTGGTGAGATTGTCGATGTCAACGAGACTTTTCTGAAAATTCTAGGTTATTCAAGGGAAGAGGTCATAGGCAGAAATCCGGAAGATTTAAAGCTTTTTACCGATATAACTGAAATCAATAAGTACATAAAGATTCTGCCAAAGCTGGAATCTATCAGGGATTATGTCACTACACTGCGAACAAAGGAAGGAACTGAAAAAGATATACTTTTTTCTGCCGAGACAATGCAGCTTGATGATGAAGTATACCTTGTTACTCACTATAATCCCATCCCTGAAAAAAATGGTATTAAAATAAAATATAACCGGGGAGATATTCTGGAAGAGATTTTCAATACTGTAAGCAGCTACCTGGCACTTTTCGAAACCGGTGAAGATGGCAGGTTTATAATTCTCGACCTCAACAGAAAGGTAGAATCCGTTGAATTCGTAGATAAAAATGAAGTAATCGGTAAATATATTGATGAAACACTTCTGGCAAATCGTGTTAAACTAATAGAATTACTTAATCTTCTGAGGGTGACACGGGAAGCTCAGAAACTCACTGCATCTCCACTTGGGGACGATTCTGAAGGTTACTATATAGGGTTCATCATAAGTGCTGGGCGCTTTGTAATAACCTGGGAACCAGGCCTGCAGCAGAAGAATGATGAAGACCTGACAAGGCAGTCGGTACTCTTTGCAAAATTAGCCGATATGCTTCCCGAAATGATCTATGAGGTTGATCTTACAGGAAAAATCCTATTCGCAAATGCCCATGGAATAAAATACTTCGGGTTCTCAAAGGAAGAAATGGTCAATGGGATGAATTTTTCAGAGATATTCCCAAATGACTATAAAAAAATGATCGGCAACCTGGCTTCATTAAAATCGCCAGAGGATATTTCAAGCAATGAATATTATGCAAGAAGAAAAGATGGATCATTTCTGCCAATTGTTACCCACTCCTTTGCTATATTTCATAATGGCAAAATTACAGGGTATCGCGGTACTGTAACTGATATTAGCAAACAGAAGGAATATGAGGAACAGATAAAAAGGGAAAAAGCGTTTCTCGAGCATCTTATTGACTCGACTCCTGAAGCTATTGCAATGACAGATATACCCGGTACAATTACAATGGTAAACAAGGAGTTCACCAATCTGTTTGGTTATTCATCCGAAGAGGCAGTCAATAAAAATATTAACGATCTTATCGTGCCTGATGAACTACAAGGAGAAGCCAAGGATATCGACACGCTTGCCTTCGGAACTGATAAGGTAATTAAACAGACAGTCAGAAAGGATAAAAACGGGAACAGGATCCAGGTCGCCCTGGTAGCTACTGGCATCTCCATCAATAATGAGCCGGTCTCATTTATCCGAATGTACAGGGATATAACCATAGAAAGGAAGAATCAGCTTCTGCAGGAGATTCTTTATAATATTTCATCCGAAGCCCTGAAGCAAATGGATATTAAGGAAATATATCCAACTATTGTCCATGAGCTCAGTAAAATATGGGATACTAATAATTTCTTCATAGCGCTATACGACAAGACTTCAGAAACCTTATCGCTGCCTTTCTTTGCCGATGAGAAGGATGATTTTCAGGAGATACCAACAAAAAATACTATTACCGGCTATGTAATAAAGACAAATAAACCTGTCCTGCTACGGCAGAATGATCTGAGGATGCTGGAAGAATCAGGCGATATCAGTCTTATCGGAACTGACTGTAAGGTCTGGATGGGTGTTCCTCTTAAAGTTGAGAACAACATTATCGGGGTAATGTGCCTGCAGGATTATAACGACGAAAATAAATTTTCACAGGACGACCTTTATGTTATTGATTTCATTGCCAACCAGATTGCCATCGCCATACAGCGCAGGATGATGCTTGATAACCTCGTCGTTGCCCGCCAGAAAGCGGAGGAGGCTGCGCAGTCAAAGCAGATATTCATGTCGACTATGAGCCATGAGATCAGGACACCTCTTAATGAGGTTATTGGCATCACCAACCTGCTGCTCCAGGGCAATCCCAGGGATGATCAGATGGATTATATCAAGACACTGCGTTTTTCGGGGAACCATCTCCTTACGCTTGTCAATGATGTCCTCGATTATAACAAGATGGAATCAGGCAAGATCGTTTTTGAACAGGTGCAATTCAATCTGAACGACTTCCTGGATGAAATCATGAGATCATATTCTTTCAGATCAAAAGCAAAACATCTTAATTTTGAAATAAAGAAAGAGGGTGACCTCCCTGCTGAGGTAATTGGCGACCAGATCAGACTAAACCAGATATTGTCAAATCTACTATCAAACGCCCTGAAGTTTACCAACCAGGGAGGCATAACAGTGACCATCAGGGAACTGGAAAGAATTGACAATCAGTCAAAAATGGAATTCTCTGTAAGTGATACCGGTATAGGTATTCCCATGGACAAACATTCAGCCATATTTGAAAGTTTCACCCAGGCTTCACCGGATACAACAAGAAATTACGGAGGTACAGGGCTGGGACTCGCTATCTGCAAAAAACTTATTGAACTGCAGGGCGGCACAATTGAGATGGAAAGTGAACCTGATCAGGGTTCCAGGTTCACATTTGTCCTTAAATTCCAGGTCGCAGAAAAAGGTTCTCATCATGCTGAAAACGAAGCAGCTGAGACATATACCGGGCTGGAAGGGAAACGAGTACTCGTTGCGGAAGACAATAAGATAAACTTCTTCGTTGCAAATAAATTTCTTACCGGATGGGGTGTGATCGTAACACATGCTGAGAATGGCCAGATAGCTATTGATAAAATCAAGAAAGAAGAATTTGACCTGGTCCTTATGGATCTTCATATGCCTGTCATGGACGGGATTGAGGCAACTAAAATACTGAGAAGCTCTGAAGATAAGAAGATAAGCAGTATCCCTATTGTAGCACTTACTGCAGCTATCATGTCGGAGAGTCATGATAAGATAGAAGAACTAAATATTAATGACTACGTTCTGAAGCCTTTTAAACCTCACGATCTCTTTTCAAGGATACTTAAGCATATAAGGTAAAGGATACACGGAGCACGGCCCACTATAGACGGAGTAAGGATTTCCTGAGAAAATTATTTAATGCAGTAGCGGCTTATATATTCAGTTGCACGCTTGCTCCCAAGACTCAGTGCCTGTCTGAAATCGTGACATGCGTCCTCTGTTTTTCCGGAGTTGACCAGGGCAATGCCCTTTTTCAGCCAGGTATCCGGATTTCCAGGAGCAAGGTCAAGAGACATGCTGTAATCTTGTGCAGCATAATCCCATGATTTTGATAATAAATATGAGTTCGCCCTGTCAATATAGCAATCAGGGTCATTTGGGTGTAACACCAGGTTTTTATTAAAATAGGTTATTGCTTCCAGGTTATTTCCTGCCGCAGATTCCATCCTGCCAGCCAGGCTTAAGGCATTTTTGCTATCAGGATAAATGCCAAGGTACCTGCTTATATCGGCTGATGCTTTTTCTGTCTCCCCGGTTTTCATGTAACATTCGGCTCTCTGAACAAACAACCCGGCATCAGGTATCTCCATTTCAATAAGTTTTGAATAGGTGACTGAAGCACCGGCAGGATTTCCGATGCTTTCCTGTGCCTTAGCCAGTACCCGCAGATATTTCTCATTAAGGGGATCAGATTCTGACAATGATGTCAATGTTTTTACAGCATCCGGATATTTACCGGCTGAAATGTTTACTAAAGCTTCGGCATATTCAACAGCGGCACTACCCTGGTAATTTTTTTCAAACTCCGACAATGCTGAGAGTGCATCATTTGTCTTTCCGTCTGAAATGAAATACTCGATCTCGGCAATACCCTTGTCAGACCCGGTATACCAATCCGTTTTCCAGAATGTACGCCATTCAGGCTTGTTTTCTATTTTAACGAATGCAGGGTCAAGCATTATTTCCTTTTCACTTTTCCTGAAAGCCGATTTCATATTCTTTTCAAGATGAGCAGTCGAATTTACTGCGTCTCCCATTAACGCATATACCCTTGCAAGACCGTACTCGCCTGACAAGTTATCTAACCTGCTTGCATTTGTATAATCGCTTATAGCCTCTTTATAATTGCCAAGATTAAGCTCTGCATTTGCCCGTTCAGCAAAAAGTCTGCCTTCACTGCTGCTTTCAAGTGCTGATGAAAGAATGGAAATTGCCTGGCTATTCTTCCCATCCTCCGAAAGAGCTTTTGCCTTTAAAAGGCAATCAAAAGCAGCCTGACCGGTAATTATTCCTGAAAGCATAAATGCTCCGATCATAAACAGGCATTCCTTTCTTATTGATTTAGCGTATCTCATTTTGTCACCTCCTTGGTAACTTTTGCATCTGGAGTAGTAATTACATGAATAAACCCTGAAAGATGGAAAAGCGCCAATCCAGATATTCGTCTTTCATAAACATCACACTGGTAGAAATATACTCCCGGTGAGACTATTTTCCCCTTATAGGCACCATCCCAGTCAATCCTTGGTTTATCTGTACTGAATATCATCAAACCACCCCGGTTATAAAGCTTGAAATCAATTTTTTCAACAAGTCCCGATGTTTTGGCAAGAAGTCTGTCGTTTATGTTATCGCCATTCGGTGTAAAAACATTCGGGATTTCAAAAAAGTCACATGAGTCGACACATACCATGACTGATTTATTACTTTCATTATTCAGGGAGTCAAAAGCAGTAACAGCATAGCATCCTGAAATATAATCTCCAGGGTAATGTCTGAACGAGAAAGTGTTCCTGTCATTTATTGTTTTGATAAGCTCAAGATTCTCAGTGTTTGTTTGCTTAAAAAATATCTTGTAACCAGCAACATCGCTCAGACAGCCATTGTCAGTAAAGCTCCATGAAACGGTATTGTACAAGCTGTCGCACTGACTAGTCACATTTATATCCGGAATGCATGGAGGCTCATTATCAATCGGAGTGCAGGATGCTTTCTGTGATAGGTTAACAAGGTTCTTTGGCATGTTGGCCGCCGTATAGCCTCCAGTCGATTTAATATAATATGTATATTGTGTCCCGTTTACTAAACCAGCATCGACATACTCAAGCTGGTTTGTGGTGCCGACAGAATCATATTTCAGTGATAAGCTGTTCAGCCTGAAAACATCATACCTGGTATTGATCCATGGTACATTCCGGCTGATCACAAACCTGGTCTTCCTGTCGCCAGGGCTCAGGACAATGAATACTGAAGAAGCAAACCCTGGATCACCGATCATAAATTCCTTTCCGGGCTTTCTGTTCCAAAGCTCTATTTTATAAATATGACCGACTGATTGCGTGTTAAGAAGAGTATCAGCGTAAACAGTATCATTAAGGTCAGCTGTAAAAATGGAATCAATTTTTAAAAATAAGGTTCCGTTTATTCCATCAGCCCTCGATAAAATATATTCATAAGGACCAGTAGCATCGGGAATTGTGTCGAGATGAAGAGGCTTTTCCCATGAAAGGAAAACTGATCCGTTAGTCTGATCTGTATTTTTTACACTTACATTCTTTATGACCGGGACTCCGGAAACCAGAGTCGAAGTCAATTCATTTGAGGCTTTGCTTTCTGTCCCATTGTTAAAGACTGCAACGATCCTGTAAGTATATTCTTTCCCAAACTGAAGACCCTGTCCATTCTCCGTATCGGTATAGGAAACAGTAGAACTGCCTGAAATGTATCCTACCTTGACAAACCCGGAGGAAGGAGGTAATCCGGAAGTACACGAATCCGGGCTGAACGTTGAGGCTCCTTCCCTTCTGTAAATGGCAAATCCTGAAATTTCTGTTGTCCCGTAATTTGACCACCCCAATGTAATGAATTTGCCTTGGGGATCAGCATTTAGAAGGACTGGTGAAGGACCAAGCACCTTTATCGTCATGTTATCAATATCGGAAAGCTTTATATCAGAGTTGTTATCATCTGCTTTAAAAATGATATTGTATGGCTGATTCCTCACAGCCGAGAAACATGGAGTCCAGGTGAACCTCGAAGATGAATGGCCTTTTGCTGAATCAATTCCAGTAAAATGTGCGGGACATGAAGGGAGGCTGAAAATACCTGAAGTAGCTTTCTGGAAAATAGAATCATTATTAGGATCAGTTGCAGACACAATGAAGCTGACTGTCCGACCGGCTTCCACACAAAGGTTCTTGAGAGGTCCATTGACCGGTGGCTTATTTTTGGTATTAAAGACCTCTATCTGCATATCCCTTTCAACCATTCCGATTTTTTTACCATTCCTCCATTCCTCAATATCCATTGCGACATTATATTTGCCAGTGTCGGCAGGAGTGTTCCAGATAAGATCGCCTGATATGGAATCGACCTTGATGTAATGAGTTGCTGGAGGCAGCGTATAACCTTCGATGGGTTTGCCGTCCTCACGTGTACAAACTGCCATCTTGTAAGAAAGGGAGTCGCCATCAGGATCATAGGCAGCAGGGTTATGAATGAAGATGTATCCCAGTGCAGCTTTATCGTATGGCGGATTCAGAAGAACCGGAGTACTGTCGTGACCTATGGCAGGGTTTACAATAAGGATTGTCGAAATGGAGAATACAACATTAACTGAATTTGGTATATTTTTTATATCATAGTTCCTGTTAGGGTCCTGCATAACAATTTTATATACTCCGGGGCCGGGGTATGTATGCCTGATTCTATATATATTCCTCTTATAGTAATTTGGAAGGTAAAGAATACTTTCCCTATCTGCTGTCGAGATCGAATTGTCTCCCCAGCTTACATTAAGCTGAGGCCGGTCTGCCTGACTAAGAGTATACGTAAACGTGGTTATTGTTATTTCGTATGTAAGGTCCGAAATCTGAACATAAGTGATTTCTCCTGCCCTGTTGTGGGTTGCAGAAAGTACCAGCGTGTTCAGTATAAACAGGATAATTGATATCGCTCTTTTCATTTCATCATCCCCCGGTGCAAAATTACTTTAAATTGAAGCTTTCAGTGCTCTTTTCGTATGTGAGTTTAACTCCATCCTCGAGATCATCGACCTTTATCATGGCCATATTGGCCTGATCGCTATGCAATCCGGTCATAATCATGTTTGTGACAGAAATTATTCTCAGCTTCTTAACTGTTTTGAAGAGCATGTTAATACTGATTTCATTATCCATCATAATCAGATTTAATAACTTTCCATTCAATAGTTTATTGTTCACTGATATAATAACTTTCCCGTTAAAGTAATTGTTCATCAGATCGGCAGGGAAGAGTTCACCACCGGGGAACTTATATAGCGAAACACCGATAGTTTCAAGTAATTTATAATCACGCAGAAAATCATCATAATACATGCGTTCGAATACCTTCAGCGAATCGGTTCCTGATATATGGTCGGTGCCTGTGAGTGTTACATGCACCGGATAGAAAAAAATGAATATCGAAAGTGCTAAGGCTCTTAACATTATTCTTCAGTGCTGACAATAATCATACAGCAAAAATCAGACCAACTATTGATCGCCTTTTATGCTCACCCTGTCCTTCAGATACTGTACGGTTCCTACCTCGATAAATGAGAATCCTGAACCTGCGTTATAATTGCCTGCCAGAACGACAATGAGGTCATCTCCTTTAAGGTTGTGAGTTTTCACAAGATTCTTCAAAGCGATATGAATGAACTCATCCATTGATTTTCGTCTCTCCTGGAAACTTGAATAGACACCATATGACAGAGCCAGTTCACGCATCGTCCTTTCGGAATAACATTGTGACATTATCAGGTTGAATCCCCTGTAGGATGCCATATCCCTAATGGTCTTCCCTCCTGTTGTATCGGCAATAATTCCTTTTGCAGATATCCTTAATGAAGTCTTGACGGCGACTTTTGCCAGGTAAGCCGAGATCTCACCTGTTACATTAAGGTAAGGTGTTTCGAGGAACTTCTCCTTATTATTTTCAACTTCGAGGGCAACCCTGGTCATTGTCTTTACGGCTTCAACCGGGTATTTGCCATTAGCCGTTTCGCCACTGAGCATAATTGCATCTGTCTGTGAATAAATGGCATTGGCAATATCGCTGACTTCAGCACGGGTAGGCCTCGGATTCGTAATCATTGACTGAAGCATCTGAGTTGCCACAATCACCGGCTTCCTGCAATAGATACACCTTGAAATGATCATTCTCTGGATCGGTGGTATCTTCTCATAGGGTATCTCGATGGCTAGATCACCCCTGGCAACCATGATACCGTAAACGACCTCCATAATATCACTGAGGTTCTTAACACCTTCCTGGTTCTCAATCTTGGCAATTATCTTAATATCACTCTTATGCTTATCAATTTCGGCCTGAACATCAAGAACATCCTGCTTCGATCTTACGAAGGAGTGAGCAATGAATTCGATATCATTCCTGGCTGCCAGCTCAATAAATGTCCTGTCTTTTTCGGTAAGCGATGGCAGTGTTATCTTAACACCCGGAATATTAACGCTTTTTCTTGAGCCAATCATCCCGTCGTTGTCAGGTTTGCATATTAAGGATTCACCCTCCTTCTTAATAACCTTGAGTTCGATCTCACCGTCATCAATCATTATTAGGGAGCCAAGCGGGACATCCTTTGCAAATGTTTTCAGGGTGACGAAGATTTTGCCTGCGGATGATTTCTTATCGGGATTTCCGGTGATTGTAATATTGGATCCCTTTTTAACAGGAATCGGGGAATCACAAATTGTTGTCCGTATCTCCGGTCCCTTGGTGTCGAGAAGAATTGCAATCTTGTCTGAGACCTTCCTGACATTGTCAATAATCTTCTGTGCTCCTTCAAGATTAAGATGAGCTGAGTTAATTCTGACTATATCCATTCCCTCCTCATAAAGCTCGCTGATAAATCCTGGTTCACAGTTTTTATCAGAAATAGTAGCTACGATCTTGGTTCTTTTCTTGTTCATTATTTATCTTTTTCTTTCCCTAATTTCCCAATAATTGCTTCAACGGCGAGGCGGTAGCTGTCAAGACCGAAGCCTGAAATTGATCCGGCGCTTGACCCGGCTATAAGGCTTGTATGTCTGAATTCCTCACGGGCTGCAATATTTGTAATATGAACCTCAACGACCGGAGTTCTTATGGATGCTATAGCATCTGCTATAGCAACCGATGTATGTGTATAGCCCCCGGCATTGAGTATTATCCCGTCGGAAGAGAACCCTGTGTCGTGAATCTTGTTTATTATCTCACCTTCAACATTCGATTGAAAATAATCAAATTCAACAGCTGGGTAAAGCTTCTCCAGTGATGCAAGATAATCCTCAAAAGATACCAATCCATATTTGTCCGGTTCTCTCTTCCCTAAAAGGTTGAGATTAGGACCGTTGATTATACCTATTTTCATTGTTATCTTCATTCATTAATCAGGAGGTAAAAATAATCAAAAATATTTATGTCAGTCTAATAATAAAGGGAGTATGACTTTGTGTTACTTTGTGGAACCTTGTTGTTACTTTGTGGTAAAAAAAGAATTTAACCACAAAGGTGCACAAAGTACACACTAAGGCACACCAAGGAATAAAGTAATTAAGATGCTTAGCTGGAAGCAGGCAATAAAAGATTTTGAAACGTATCTCAGGCTCGAGAAGTCATTGTCGGAGAATAGCATTGAAGCCTATACTGACGATGTTCAGAAGCTTGAAAAGTTCATAGCTGAAGAAGCTCTTGGCAAGGATCCTGATAAAGTATCATATGGAGATCTGAAGGATTTCATAGTTTGGTTCGGTGCTGGAAATAGAAATGCAAGAACACAATCCAGAACAATCTCCGGTATAAGGGCTTTCTTCAGGTTTTTGCTGATTGAGGAGGAAATAGAAGAAAACCCGGCATCGCTTCTGGAATCGCCCAAGCTTGGACTGAAGCTGCCTGAAGTGCTTTCGGTGGATGAGATAGACAGGATAATAGCGGCAATTGACCTGAGCAAGGCTGAAGGTCACAGGAACAGGGCAATTATTGAAACTCTCTATGGCTGCGGATTGCGCGTTTCGGAGCTGGTAAACCTGAAGCTCACTGACATTCATGCGGGTGAAGGATTTGTGAATGTAACAGGAAAAGGCAACAAGCAGAGGCTGGTACCGATCGGCAGAAGGGCTTTGAAGGAGATCAAGAATTATATGCCGGGAAGAAACAGTCTGCCTGTGATTTACGAACAGAATATCATTTTTCTCAACCGCAGGGGAAGAAGGCTTACCAGGGCAATGGTTTTCATTATAATTAAAGATCTTGCTTCAAAGGCAGGCATAATGAAGAAAATAAGTCCTCATACTTTCCGCCACTCTTTTGCCACTCATCTTATTGAAGGAGGGGCCGATCTCCGTGCAGTTCAGGAGATGCTGGGCCACGAGTCTATACTTACGACCGAGATCTACACCCACATCGACAGAAGCTTTCTGCGTGATACTCTTTTAATGTTCCATCCCCGCGCCTGAAAATGATGCAACTCCATCATTTCAGAATTTCAATTTTTAATATTAACTTTGCAACCAATTTCGAAAAAATTATAATTACTTATTTCAAAACCATAACAGTATGTCAATAGTAAAAAGAGTGTATTCCTTTGGGAAGAAGACCGCAGAGGGTAAGGCAGAAATGAAAAACCTCCTTGGAGGCAAAGGCGCTAACCTTGCAGAGATGTGCCTGCTGGAACTTCCTGTTCCTGCCGGTTTTACGATCACCACTGATGCATGTAACGAATATTACGAGAACAATTGCACGCTTCCCCCCGACCTTATGCCGGAAGTATGGGCTGCAATGAAGAAGACAGAAGAAGCAATGAACATGAAATACGGCGATCCTGAGAACGCGCTTCTCGTTTCCTGCCGTTCCGGCGCCCGCAAGTCGATGCCCGGAATGATGGACACAGTTCTTAATATCGGCCTCTGTGCTGAAACAATCCCAGGCTTTCTAAAGAAGACCAATAACCCGAGATTTGTCTGGGATTCTTATCGTCGTCTTATCATGATGTATTCCGACGTTGTTATGGAAAAGGCAGAAGGTATTGAAACTGCTGAAGGAAAAGGTATCCGCAAGCAGCTCGATGAAATGCTTGACGAATTCAAACATCAGAAAGGTTATAAATCGGATACCGAGATCAAGGCTGAAGAGCTGAAGAAGCTTGCCGAAGATTTCAAGAAGAAAATTAAAGAGGTTCTTGGAAAACCATTCCCAGATGACGCAAAGGAACAGCTTGAGGGTGGAATTAAAGCCGTATTCAAGAGCTGGAACGGGAAAAAAGCCGTTTCATACCGTCGTATCGAAGGTATCCCTGATGACTGGGGAACAGCTGTAAACGTACAGGCAATGGTATTCGGGAATATGGGTGACAGCTCCGCAACAGGTGTGGCATTTACTCGTAATCCTGCAACTGGCGAGAATCTCTTCTATGGAGAATGGCTGGTAAATGCCCAGGGCGAAGACGTGGTTGCCGGTATCCGCACACCAAGCCCGCTGAACAATGAAACAAAAAATGACCAGAATAAGCATCTGCACAGCATGCAGGATGCAATGCCAGGGACATATAAAGAGCTCTTTAAAATCCGTGAGATCCTTGAGAAATCATATCACGACATGCTTGATATCGAATTCACTATTCAGGAAGGTGTTCTTTATATGCTCCAGTGCCGCGTAGGAAAGCGTACAGGTACTGCCGCCGTCAATATGGCAATGGATATGATCAAAGAGAAACTCATTGATGAAAAGACAGCCGTCCTTCGCGTTGATCCCGCTCAGCTTGACGAGCTGCTTCACCCGATCTGCAACCCTGATGCTGAGAAGAAAGTTAAAGCTGTGGTTAAGGGTCTGCCGGCCGGTCCGGGAGCTGCTGTTGGTAAAGTTGTTTTCAATTCTGAAGACGCTGTGGCATGGTTTCGCAAAGGCGAAAAAGTCATCCTTCTGCGTGAAGAAACCAACCCCGAAGATGTCGAAGGGATGCGTGCTGCAGAAGGTATTCTTACTGCCCGCGGTGGAATGACTTCACATGCAGCTCTTGTTGCCCGTGGATGGGGTAAATGCTGTATAGTGGGCGCCTCTGGCCTTAATGTGGATGCTGCAACAAAAACAGCAAAGATCAGCGGCTCTAATATAGTCATTAAAGAGGGTGACGTTCTTACCCTTAACGGTACAAAAGGTGCTGTGTACACAGGTGCCATTGCATTGATGGATGCATCGGAGAACCCGATGTTCAAGGAGTTCATGAAGATTGTTGATAAATATCGCAAAATGGGTGTCCGTACTAATGCTGATAATCCTGAAGATGCCAGAATCGCTCGTGATTTTGGAGCTGAAGGTATCGGCCTTTTCCGTACAGAGCACATGTTTTACGGCAAAAATTCAGAAGAGCCTCTTTTCCTTCTCCGCAAGATGATCCTCAGTGCAAATGAAGCTGAGCGGCGCAAGGCTCTTGATGAGCTTTTCAAATATGTTAAGAAAGACATGAAAGCAACACTGGCAGCCATGGACGGATTGCCTGTCACTTTCAGGCTTCTTGACCCGCCGCTTCATGAGTTCGTTCCTCAGGGAACCGAGAAACAGGCAGAACTTGCCACAGCACTTGGTATCAGGAAAGAAGACGTCGCAAAACGCGGCGAAGCTCTTCACGAATCCAACCCAATGATGGGTCACCGTGGCGTTCGTCTCGGTATAACATACCCTGAGATAACTGAAATGCAAATGAGAGCACTGTTCGAATCAGCAGTTGAGCTTGTTAATGAAGGGAAAAAGCCGATTCCGGAATTAATGGTTCCTGTAACCTGCGATGTCTCCGAACTTGATGTTACAAAGAAAGTCGTGGACATGGTTTATGCTGAAGTCTGCAAGAAATATAATGTCAAAAAGATTGATTACAAGTATGGCACCATGATAGAAATACCCCGTGCCTGTCTTCTTGCTGACCGTATGGCAAAAACTGCAGATTTCTTCTCCTTCGGCACTAATGATCTTTCACAGATGACATTCGGATTCAGCCGTGATGATATAGGAAGCTTCCTGAACGATTACCTCGATAAGAAGATGCTTGCTGCAGACCCGTTTCAGACGATTGACCAGGATGGTGTCGGACAGCTCATCAAGATGGCGGTCGAAAAAGGAAGGGCAACAAAGCCTAACCTTAAGGTAGGTATTTGCGGCGAACAGGGAGGTGATCCCGCTTCAGTAGAATTCTGTTTCAAGACAGGTCTGACATACGTTAGCTGTTCACCGTTCAGAGTTCCTATTGCAAGACTGGCTGCTGCACAGGCTTCAATTAAATTCGGAAATTAGTTTATATCTGTTTAATGATAAAGAGGCTGCTCCCAGACGGAAACAGCCTCTTTTCTTTGCATGGCTGCAATTGATCGAACCTGAATGATATAAATCCGTTGCCTCCAACGAATCTATAGATAGAATTTATTGTAAGACCCCTGAATAAGCTTATACCCTTTCATATAATCCACTTTTTTATTACATATTCGTTTATTTTATTTATTTTGCATTGATATATTATAAAACATCTACAAAGAATGATCTCACCAAAAGAGCTTGCAGAATATGGTATTACAGGTGTAACCGAAATTATCTACAACCCTGATTATAATCTGCTATTTACAGAAGAGACCAAACCCGGGCTGGTAAAACCTGAAGCAGGTATCATTACAAAAAGTGGTGCCATTTCGGTCGATACCGGAATCTTTACAGGCCGCTCACCAAAAGATAAATATATTGTTCTCGATGACAAAACAAGAGATACTGTCTGGTGGAAGTCTGATAAAGCCAAGGTATCTGATAATAAGCCAATCTCACCTGAAGTCTGGCAACACTGCAAAAACATCTCTGCAAAACAGCTTTCGGCCAAGAGGCTTTTTGTTGTGGATTGCTACAGCGGTGCAAACATGAATACAAGGCTCAGGGTTAGATTCATTATGGAGGTGGGTTGGCAGGCTCATTTTGTCAAGAATATGTTCATCAGGCCTGAACCCGACGAGCTTGAAAATTTTAAGCCAGATTTTGTAGTGCTGATGGCTTCAAAGGCAATAAATCCCGATTGGCAAAAACAGGGACTCAATTCCGAGAACTTTGTCTTCTTCAACCTTACTGAAAGCATGGCAGTTATAGGAGGAACATGGTATGGCGGCGAGATGAAAAAAGGGATCTTTTCTGTGATGAATTACTACCTTCCCCTCAAAGGAATAGCTTCGATGCACTGCTCTGCAAACGTCGGTAAAAATGGCGATGTTGCAATATTTTTCGGGCTTTCCGGGACAGGGAAAACAACTCTTTCAACCGATCCTGACAGGGCGCTTATCGGAGATGATGAACACGGATGGGACGATGACGGCATCTTTAATTTTGAAGGTGGATGCTATGCCAAATGCATTAAGCTCAGTAAAAAGAACGAACCAGATATCTACAATGCAATCCGAAGAGATGCACTCCTCGAAAATCTTGTTGTGCTACCTGACGGGACTATAGATTTCGATAGTGATTCAAAAACTGAAAATACAAGGGTCTCCTACCCTATCTATCACATTAACAATATTGTAAAACCGGTGTCGAAAGCCGGGCATGCATCAAAGGTTATCTTCTTATCGGCCGATACCTTCGGGGTCCTTCCTCCCGTAAGCCGGCTAACTGAGGAACAATGCAAATACTATTTCCTTAGCGGTTATACTGCAAAGGTAGCAGGAACTGAAAGAGGTATCGTCGAACCTGTTCCATCATTCTCGGCATGCTTCGGCGCAGCCTTTCTGATGGTTGATCCGATAATATATGCCAACGAGCTGACAAGGAAAATGAAAGCTCATGGTGCTGAAGCATGGCTCATCAATACCGGCTGGATTAAAGGGCCTTATGGGACTGGATCAAGGATTGACCTTCCTTCAACCCGACATATAATCAATGCTATTCTTGATGATTCGATAAAGGAGAGTAAATTCTTTACGCTGCCAGTTTTTAACCTGAAGGTACCACTTACAGTCAGCGGAGTCGACAGTACGATACTTGACCCTGCCTGCGGATGGGAATCTCGAACCAAATGGCTTACTGCTGCTACTGATCTTGCCTTGAAATTCATTTCCAACTTCAGCAAGTTCACCTCAAACCCTGAGACAGCTGATCTGGCCGATCATGGCCCGAAGATTGAGTAATATGGTATTTTCTAATATTGCTATATTTGCGCTGAAACCAATTTTGGCATGAATATTCTTTATTGTGTTATTGCGGTTATTGCTGCCTATCTGCTTGGATCTATACCCACAGCAGTTTGGATTGGCAGGGCCTTTCACGGAATTGATGTAAGAGAGCATGGCAGCGGGAATGCAGGAACTACTAATACAATAAGAGTCCTTGGATGGAAAACGGGAATCCCTGTTCTGGCTATTGATATGGCAAAAGGCTGGCTGGCTGCAATGCTGCCGGTTTTCCTTAAAATTGCTCCTCAGGGATCTGCTCAGATGACCAACCTTCAGATATTAACCGGAATAATTGCAATATTAGGTCATATTTTCCCTCTATATGCGGGATTCAGGGGAGGCAAGGGTGTAGCAACTGTAGCCGGAGCCATGCTGGCAATTCATCCTTTTCTGACACTGGCATGCTTTGGTGTCTTCCTGATTGTTCTTCTCGTTACAGGAATTGTATCAGTTTCATCAATGAGCATGGGGATCGCATTCCCGGTCTTTTTATTCACTCTTTTCGACACCCCGTCATTTATCTTTAAAATATTCTCTGTTTTTGTTGCTGTGGCACTTCTGATCACACACAGAAATAATATCAAGAGACTTTTAAAGGGTGAAGAAAAGAAGCTTTTCGGAAAGAAAGAGCCCTCGTCCCGCTGAAACGGGACTGCCATCTGCAGGGGGTCTGTTTCAGTTGAAAAAAAATATTTGTCCCGGGTTAGCCCCCCTTAAGGAGGGTTGGGGGTTTAAAACTGTTCAAGTATTTCTATCCTTTTTTCAATAGGAGGATGAGTTGCAAACAGCGATGAAACTGAACCTGCAAACTTCTTGTTCCCTATCTGTGGGTTTTGGATGAACATCTGTGCCACATCTTTTCTTTCCACTGCCTCGATTGTCGGGTCAACTGATATCTTTCTCAGGGCCGATGCCAGGGCAAGCGGATTACGGGTCAGTTCAGCAGATCCGGCGTCAGCAAGAAATTCGCGCTTCCGTGATAATGCAAACCTGAATAGTGATGCAATCAGATATCCCACGAGAGCCAGGATAATTCCGATAAGAATTGCTGCACCTGCACCTCCTCCTTTCTTTCCGCGTCCGAGGGTTCCGAAACGAAGCGATCGGAAAAGGGCCTGAGAAAGGAATGCGAAAATACCAACAAATACTATCGAGATAATAAGCAGTCTCACATCACGGTTCCGGATATGGGTAAGTTCATGCGCAATCACTGCCTCGAGCTCATGATCGTCAAGCTTATCAATTATACCGCGTGATAAAGAAACAGTGTATGTCTTTTCATCCATTCCGCTGGCAAAGGCATTCAATGAATCGTCTTCGATAATATTTATCTGCGGTATAGTCATCCCCTTCGAAATGCAAAGGTTCTCGACCAGGTTATATACTCTCTTATTATCGATCCTGGCAAGGGGTTTGGAGCCGGTAGCTTTTTTGATCATGGCACTATGCGAGTACCATGCTACTGTAAACCAGATTAATACACCGATCGTCACAAATGGAATTGTTTTCAGAAAACTATTGTTTACTGAAGGAATCAGATTAAACTGTCCCTGCGCCTCCATTATTTGATGGTTCTGAGTCAGGAAAAGTAAAAAGAAAAAAAGCCAGGTCAGCCCGGCAAAAATTAACGGGAACATCAGCAGAATCAATACTGAATTAGTATTATTCTTCCTGATCTGGCTTTGAAGGCCAAAGTATTCCATCGGCCTAGAACTGGATCTTCGGTGGTTCTTCCACTACAACTCTCTGATCGCCAAGCTCGAATAGCGGCTGGCGCTTGAAATTGAAGAGCGTAGCAATAAGATTCGATGGGAACAGCTCTGTTGAGACGTTGAGTTCCTTGGTTGCCGAGTTGAAGAAACGGCGTGCAGCAGCGATCTTGTTTTCAATATCTGCAATTTCTCCCTGCAGATTCATGAAATTCTGGCTGGCTTTAAGATCAGGATAAGCTTCTACAGCAACTTTCAGACCATCGAGTGCAGTTGAGAGCTTGTTCTCTGCTGCAATCTTATCATTAATTGTTGTAACGCTCATTGCTTTCGCTCTGGCTTCAGTGACTGCCGTAAGGACTCCCCGTTCGTGCTGCATATAACCTTTAACGGCATCAACAAGCTGCGGTATCATATCGTGTCTCTGCTTCAGCTGAACATCCACATCGGCGAAGGCTTGCTCCCTTGTATTTCTCAGTTTTACCAGCCTGTTATAAAGAGAGATAGCCATCAGAACCAGTATGACAATAATTCCAAGAATAATTAATACAATCATCTTATTAAATTTTGGTTAATAACAATATTCCACTTCATATTTAAAAAATAAAGATATGAATATTTACTATATTTGGCCGCTTTTTAGATCAATTTTGATAAGAAATATCTAATGAAATGACTAGCGGAAAAGAGATGCTGGAGTTAATTGCCGGAAGGCAAAGTGACAGGAAATATCTGGATATTCCTGTTGAAAGGGAAAAGATTGAAAGGATATTGGAAGCCGGCAGAATATCTCCTTCTGCATGCAACGCACAACCATGGAAGTTCATTGTCGTTGACAAGGCGGAATTGAAAACGAAAATTGCAAAAGCTGCCGCCGCTAAGCTCATAGGGATGAATGTTTTTATCAACCAGGCACCTATGCTTATAGTAATAGTAAGGGAGAAGCCAAACTTTTCATCAAAGGTTGGTGCAACAATTAAAAATAAAGATTATTCCAGGATCGATATTGGCATTGCGGCTGAGAACATATGCCTTCAGGCAGAAGCAGAAGGGTTGGGATCATGCATGGTTGGCTGGTTCGATGAGCCTCTTCTTAAGAAACTGCTTTCAATACCGGGATCAAAAAGAGTTGAGCTTATTATAACAATCGGTTATTCCCGGAGCGAACAGAGGGAAAAGAAAAGAAAACCAGTCAACGAGGTAGTATCTTACAATAAGTATTAAGTTAAATGGCCCCCAACCCCCTAAAGGGGTCTAATTAAGTTTATATAGTGCTTCCTTCATTCTCCTGACAGCCTCGACAAGAAGTTCGTCAGAAGTTGCATATGAGATTCTTATACAGCATGGTGCACCGAAAGCTTCTCCTCCAACAAGAGCAACCTGCGCTTTGTCGAGAAGATATAGCGTGAGGTCTTCAGATGTCTTTATCAGTGTCACTCCATCCGACTTGCCAAAGTAATGGCTAATATCTATCATCACATAGAATGCACCCTGTGGCACCCTGACTTTTATTCCTTTGACTTCTTTAAGCAGCTTGCAGATCAGATTGCGGCGACGCAAAAAGGCATCTCTCATTTTACCGCGCGAACCGTCATCCTTACTGATGGCAGCCAGCGCAGCCTTCTGTGCTATTGAGCAAACCCCTGAAGTAAACTGGCCCTGAAGCTTGTCAACTGCTTTTGCTATCCACAGCGGGGCGCCAATGTAGCCAATTCTCCATCCTGTCATAGCATAGGCTTTTGAAACGCCATTGACAGTTATCACCCTGTCGTAAATACCTTCGAAAGATGCCATGCTCACATGTTCACCTTTAAAAATAATATGCTCATAAATCTCATCTGAAATAATGAAAAGGCCCTCATGTCTCTTCACCACATTTGCAATCTCCTGCATCTCCTCCCTGGTATAAACCATTCCGGTAGGATTGGAAGGTGAATTGAATATTATCAGCCTTGTTTTCCTGGTTATGACAACCTCAAGCTGCTCAGGGCTCACCTTGAAGTCATTATCGATGGTAGCCTCGACAATAACGGGATTCCCTCCTGCAAGAATGATCTGGTCGTAATAGCTTACCCAATACGGAGCAAGGATGATCACCTCATCACCCGGATTGACTATCGATAGGATAACATTGATGAGCGAGTGCTTTCCGCCTGCAGAGACAACAATCTGATCGGGAGAGTATTTAATCCCGTTCTCCACCATGAATTTATTGGAAATGGCCTCTCTCAGGTCGTAGAACCCGGGGACTGGCGGATATTTCGAATAATTATCGTCAATTGCCTTCTTGGCTGCTTCTTTCACGTAATCAGGTGTATTGAAATCAGGTTCGCCAAGGCTCAGGTTTATTATGTCAAGTCCTTTAGCCTTTAACTCACGGCTCTTCTGCGCCATTGCCAGCGTTTGTGAAACTGAAAGCGATTTGATCCTGTCAGATAGATATTCCATAATCGGGTTTAAAGTTTGAAGTTTAAAGATTCGAGTTAAATTTAAGAAGAAAATTTAAAAAGAGAGCTTAGAAAAAATTATGTTTGTATTAAACTTAAATCTGATTGAAATGGAAAACCTGGCAGATATCCTGAAAATAAGCATCCCGGCGCTGCTTGTTCTTTTAACTGCATGGCTGTCGTTAAAGTATCTTATGAAGAACGATCAGGATAAAAGAAGACAGGAGCTTGTTCTTCAGGGAACCAGGACTGTGACCCCGATAAAACTGCAAGCGTATGAAAGGATAGTCCTTTTCCTCGAAAGGATATCTCTGGAATCGATGCTTGTGCGAATAAGTTCACCGGGTATGTCAGCATCCCAGCTTCATTCAGCTCTTCTTACTACTATAAGGAGCGAATTCGAGCATAATCTTTCACAGCAGATATACATGAGCCCACAGGCATGGGAAGTGGTAAGGAATGCCAGGTCAAACATGATCAAGATCATTAACAGTGAATTCGAGAAATTGCCCGAGAATACATCGGGAATGGATTTTAGCAAGAGGCTCCTTGAGAGCATTATGGAGCTGGATAAGGAGCCAACAAGGGCTGCTATCGACTATGTCAAAGGTGAAGTGGGAAGAATGATTTAAATCTATGATTGACCCCCGCTATCCGCCCATGGCGAATAGCTGCCCCCATCAGGGGGCGGGCCCCGCACAAGCGGGGCCGGGGGTCGTAAATTTTAAAGCAGCTCCACGCTTCTCTTTACAAAAGTACTGAGCTCTTCGCCTTTCAGCATGTTGTTTGCCAGCATTGCAATGTCGATAAGCTGTTTTACGATTTTGTTTTCTGAACCGTAAACTTCGAGAACCTCTTTTCTGGCATTTTCCAGATCGCCAAGTTCTTTCTTAAGCTTTTCGAGGTCATCTTTCTCAACCTGGCTTACTTCATCGGCTTTTTTCTTTTTCTGATCGCCTTCCATAAAAGCTATCTCTTCCTTTACCCTCTTCCTTTCAGTATCATTGGCAGAAAGCTTATCGCCGTCAGCCGATTTCAGATCATCATTGATCTTTATAATTAAGCTGTGGTTGGGGTTGATAACAAGATTATAACTGTCGGGCAGTTCACCGTAAAAGTTCATTCCGCCGCCAATTGCCGACATATCCTTCATCCTCCTCATAAACTCTGACTGAGTGATTGTCACTGGTGCTTCATTCTCGTCAAGAGTTTCAAATACGACATTGAAGATATCTTTTGATTTTCCTTGTACTGTAAAGACACTCTTAAGGTCCTCCTTCTGATCCTCAGAAAGCTTCGACTCTCTCATCTCTTCCTTCTGGATAAGCTTTTCAATTATATCCGAATCGACTCTTACAAACCTTGATGCAGTGAATTTAGATTCGAGGTGGTTTATTAAATGAACATCAAGCTGCCCGTCCATGAGAAGGACATCATATCCCTTTTTCTTTGCCGTCTCGATGTATGAATACTGATCGGTTTTATTGGTAGAGTAAAGGTATATCAGGTTTTTATTCTTGTCAGTCTGATTTTCCTTGATCAGCTTTTCGTACTCTTCGTATGTAAAATACTTATTATCAGTGTTCTTCAGAAGGGCAAATTTTGAAGCTTTCTCATAGAATTTCTCTTCTGTGATCATTCCATAATCTATAAAAAGTTTCAGGTTATCCCATTTCTTCTCAAATTCACCGCGATCTTTTTTGAAGATCTCATTAAGCCTGTCGGCCACTTTCTTTGTAATATGAGCTGATATCTTCTTTACATTGGCATCGCTCTGAAGATAGCTTCTTGAAACATTTAGAGGTATATCAGGCGAATCGAGCACGCCATGAAGCAGCATCAGGAATTCAGGAACTATGCCCTCGACAGAGTCGGTAACAAATACCTGGTTGGAATAAAGCTGAATCTTATTTTTCTGAATCTCAATGTTGTTTTTTATTTTCGGGAAATATAGAATACCAGTCAGCTTGAATGGATAATCAACATTCAGGTGTATATAAAACAAAGGCTCATCTCCTGCAGGATACAGTTCCCTGTAAAATTTCAGATAATCCTCTTCCTTAAGATCCGCAGGTTTGAGTGTCCATGCCGGTCTGGTATTGTTTATGATCTTATCCTTCCCGGTATCGACATATTTACCATCCTTCCACTCATGCTCTTTGCCGAACGCAATTTCAACCGGAAGGAATTTGCAATATTTTTTCAGGAGCTGTTCTATTTTGCTTTCCTCAAGAAAATCCTTCGAATCCTTGTCAACATGAAGTATCACGTCAGTTCCGCGGTTTTTCCTTTCAGCATCATCAATTGAATATTCGGGGCTCCCGTCACATGTCCATTTTACAGCAGTGGCATTCTCCTGCCACGACCTGGTAATCACTTCAACCTTGTCGGACACCATGAACGATGAATAGAATCCGAGGCCAAAGTGACCTATTAAAGTTGCAGTCTGTTCCTTGTATTTGTCGAGAAATTCGTTAGCACTTGAAAAGGCAATCTGGTTCAG
>Ga0182021_10002318_pt1 | contig 22113 bp, 16 predicted proteins | sample 612E3MmetaG_FD_120493 | JGI IMG/M metagenome (GOLD analysis project Ga0182021, IMG submission 120493) | Permafrost microbial communities from Stordalen Mire, Sweden - 612E3M metaG (Illumina Assembly) | ecosystem: Environmental > Terrestrial > Soil > Wetlands > Permafrost | place: Sweden... | reverse complement strand
TGCTGAAGACTTGATGATCCCAGCCGAGACCTTAGCCCCGGAAAACAATCTCTATGAAGCACTGCTTAAGTTTCTAAAAACCAATCAAGAAGAACTTTTGGTCGTAAATTCAGAGGAAAATCCACATCAGGTCTTAGGAGTGTTGCGGCATGACGACTTAAGCCAGGCCTACAATCAGGAAATTAATCGGAGAAAAAGTGAAGAATAACTATGGGAGATTTGGTTGGTTTTTAGCACAACAGGCGGTTGATGAAAAAAACTTTTAAAAAAGATTGTCTGACTATTTTTGAGGCTGGTATTAAGGCAGTTAATCCTTATCAAGCCGTCAAGCACTATTTAAAAGTTGAAGGGGATTTCCTCTATCTCCCTAACCACACTTTTAACCTATCTGCTTTTAAAAACATCTATGTTATCGGAGCTGGGAAAGCCAGTGCTTATTTGGCTTTAGCATTAGAGGAAATTTTGGGAGAACGGTTAAAGGGAGGTCTTATTATTGTTAAGTATGGGCATGGAGCTCATTTAAAGAAAGTAAAAGTTATAGAAGCCGGGCATCCGGTTCCCGATGAAAACGGGCTTTGCGGTGCACACGCCTTAGTAAAGCTCGCTAAAGGATTCGGCATAGAGGATCTTGTCTTTTGTGTAATATCCGGAGGTGGTTCCGCACTCCTTCCCTTGCCAGTTGCGGGAATAAGCCTGAAAGAAAAACAGGAGACTACCAAAGCTCTCTTAGGTTGCGGCGCCCCTATTCATGAAATTAACAGTATAAGAAAACATCTTTCCCAAATTAAAGGGGGCGGTTTGGCGAGGGTAGTATATCCGGCCACCCTGGTCTCTTTGATCATTTCTGATGTAATTGGAAACGACCTTGGAGTAATTGCCTCGGGACCTATGGTTGCTGATACCAGCACTTTTCTTGAATGCAAGAAGATACTTGAGCGATACCATCTTTTTTCAAACATCCCTCATGCAGTTCGAAACCACATCCTTAAGGGGGTCAGGGGGGGAGTACAAGAAACTCTAAAACAGGGGAGCGCTATCTTAAAAAAAACCATCAACCTGGTCATCGGTAGCAATACCCAATGCTTAGAAGCTGCGGAGAAAAAGGCAAAAACAATGGGCTACAACACCCTGCTTCTTTCCTCCTTTGTAGAAGGAGAAGCAAGAGAAGTAGCAAAAATGCAGGCAGGAATTTTAAAAGAAATAATAAACTTTGGCCGGCCAATTCCCCGCCCCGCATGTGTCATTTCCGGTGGTGAAACAACCGTAACCCTTCGTGGTACTGGCAAAGGGGGGAGGAATCAGGAGTTTGCTCTGGCCTGTGGTGTTGAAATAGCGGGATTGAAAGGAACTGCTGTCTTAAGCGCGGGAACGGACGGCACCGACGGGCCAACTGATGCGGCTGGCGCCTATGCTGATTGGAAGATGGTAGATCGTGCGAAAAAATTAGGCCTTGATCCTTGCCATTACCTTGATAATAATGATTCCTTTCATTTTTTTGAACAACTCAATGACCTCATCATCACCGGATCCACCAAAACCAATGTTATGGATATGATCGTGCTTCTGGCAACGTAATTTTTTTTGGGTGAGCCGCCACCATGAAGGTGTTGCGTTTTTGTAACTGCTTCTTTAGGTTTTTCCGAAACGAACCCGTATCCTTAAATCCGATATGTCTTAACTACCCGTTCAATACCGGATAAGTCCTTTATGATTTCAGGGAGAGAAAATTTTTTGGTCTCGACCATTATCTTTGCAACATCATGACCCTGCCCGGTTCCTGCCTCTAACAGTAGGTAACCGCCCGGTTTGAGATAATCAGGGGCTTTTTGGACAATCGCGCGATAAAACGTCAACCCATCTGCTCCCCCATCAAAAGCAATGGCGGGTTCATAGTCGCGGATTCCCGGAGGTAAGTGAGGGATTTCATTGGTGGGAATATACGGTGGATTGGAAATAATGAGATCGAATGGTGTTCTTTCCCCTTCTAATGGCTCAAAAAGGTTTCCCTCAATGAACCGTATGGAGCGCATGCCATGCGAAAAAGCATTCTCCTTTGCTGCAGAAAGCGCCTCCGGAGAGATATCGATGGCACTAATTGATGCCTGGGGAAGTTCAGTAGCTAAGGTAATTGAGATTGCGCCGCTTCCGGTCCCGATCTCTAAAATGGAAGGGGATGAACAAGGAGAGAAAATTTTGAGAGCCACTTCTACGAGAGTCTCAGTTTCCGGGCGTGGGATCATAACCGCTGGATTAACCTTAAACGGTAAAGACCAAAACTCTTTTCTCCCAATAATATATGAGACCGGTTCTCCGTTAATCCGGCGAGTTATCAGATTTTGAAACACTTCTTTCTCTTGTTCGGGAACTATGTTTGAAAATGAAAGGTATAAGCCCTTGCGATCAGTTTTAAGAACATGGGCAAATAAGACTTCCGCATCTAATCGGGGAGTTGGTAGTTGATAATGAGATAATGATTCGCTTGCTTGAGTCAGGAGGAGGGAAACGGTAAGGGGATTGAGGGGGCTTTGATTAATTTTTTACTCCCCCCAACTTCAGGGCTTCACTTTGAAAATAAGCTTGGAGTGGGTTGATGATTTCGCCCAAGTTCCCTTCCAAAACAAAATCGAGTTTATAGAGCGTGAGGCCAATGCGGTGATCAGTAACCCGCCCTTGGGGAAAATTATACGTACGGATCCGCTCGCTCCGATCTCCTGAGCCAACCTGGTTTTTTCGGGTCTGTGACATTTCATTTTTTTGTTCAGTAATCGCCAGATCTAAAAGGCGTGCCCTGAGTACTTTCAAGGCTTTTGCTTTATTTTTGTGTTGAGATTTTTCATCTTGGCAGGTTACCACTAAGCCGGTCGGAATGTGAGTTACTCGAACAGCGGAATCAGTGGTGTTGACGCTTTGCCCCCCGGGACCAGAAGAACGGAACACATCGATCCGCAAGGCATTAGGATCAATCTGGATATCCACCTCCTCAGCTTCCGGGAGAACAGCCACGGTAACCGCTGAAGTATGAATGCGTCCTTGTGATTCAGTGGCAGGGACCCGCTGGACTCGGTGGACCCCGCTTTCATATTTTAAATGACTATAAACCTTCTGTCCTTCAATGAGCGCAATTACTTCCTTAAATCCTCCCAATCCGGTGGCATTAGAGCTCATTATTTCTACTCGCCAGCCTTTTGCCTCAGCAAAGCGGCAGTACATCCGAAAAAGGACAGAAGCAAAAAGCGCCGCTTCCTCTCCACCCGTGCCGGCCCGGATTTCTAAGATGATATTTTTCTTATCAAGAGGATCTTTCGGTAAAAGAAGAGTTTTGAGCGAGGACTCCAGTTCTTGCCGTTTCTCTCTTAAGGCATAAATTTCGGCTTTGGCGAGTTCCTGAATCTCCTTATCGTCATCCTGTAATAAGTTTTGATTTTCTTCTGTTTCCTGTTCGTTTTTTTTATATTCTCGGTAGGTTTCAATAAGCGTGGTAAGTTCGGCATACTCTTGGGAGAGCTTTCGGTATTCTTCTTTATTGTCTAAAGCCTTAGGATCGCTTAACCGCTGAGTCAGGGCATTGTAATGGTTTTCAACTGATTCCAGTTTTTGAAACATCATTATTCCACATTACGCATTTGAGCAGGCGTATTTTGGGTTTTGCCCCAACATCCTGTTATTCCTCTTCACTCTTTTTTTTTGCGGTTGAAGGTGGGGTTGCCTTTTTGCCGTACTTTCGCTGAAATTTTTCCACGCGGCCAGCCGCATCAATAAACTTGTGCTGCCCAGTGAAAAAGCTATGACACGCAGAACAGACTTCAACCTTGATGTCCTTAAGCGTGGAGCGGGTTTTGATAACATTCCCACACGCACAGGTTACCGTGGTATCAAAATATTCTGGGTGGATATCCTTTTTCATTTTTTGCCTCCATTCATTAGTATCTTTGTAATCCGCTTTCTTCTAAAGAAGCGTATTAGGTGAAAATATTATTGCTGAGACTCAATACGTGTTTTTTGGTAGTGGAGCACAGGAGCATGAGGATGCGCTGCTTCATTACTCAATGCAAAAGACCCCACGGCTACTGATTCATCGAGTCTAAGAAGTCGGGATTTGATTTTGTTTCGCTCATTTTTTCTAACAAGAACTCCATCGCATCGAGCGGACTTAACGGCTGCAATACTTTGCGCAAAACCCAGATTCGGTTGAGGTCTTTCTTGTCTAATAAAAGCTCTTCTTTTCTGGTTCCAGAGCGGTTGATGTCTATGGCGGGGAAGACTCTCCGGTCGCTTAATTTTCGATCCAAATAGATCTCCATATTCCCTGTTCCTTTGAATTCTTCAAAAATAACTTCGTCCATCCGGCTGCCGGTGTCTATTAAGGCAGTTGCAATAACGGTAAGGCTGCCTCCTTCTTCGATATTGCGGGCAGCTCCGAAAAACCGTTTCGGCCGGTGAAGAGCATTGGAATCCACGCCACCCGAAAGGACTTTCCCACTGGGAGGAACCACGGTATTATACGCACGAGCAAGGCGGGTAATGCTGTCCAGAAGAATAACCACATCTCTCCCGCATTCTACCAATCGCTTGGCCTTTTCCAAAACCATCTCAGCTACCTGAATATGGCGGGTGGCAGGCTCGTCAAAAGTAGAACTGACAACTTCTCCTTTGACTGTTCGTTCCATGTCGGTTACTTCTTCAGGTCTTTCATCAATCAAGAGCACAATCAGGATAACCTCTTTATGATTCACCGCGATACTGTTGGCAATTTGTTGCAAAATCACTGTTTTTCCGGCTCGCGGAGGTGAGACGATCAAGCCTCGTTGTCCCTTTCCGATTGGGGTAAGGAGATCCATAACCCGGGTAGTGTATTCTTCCGCTTCAGTCTCAAGTTTTATCCTCTCATCCGGATAAAGGGGGGTTAAGTTATCAAAAAGAATCTTTTCTCGTGAACCTTCTGGGTCCTCATAATTGGTTGCCTCAACTTTTAAAAGCGCAAAATAGCGCTCAGAATCTTTTGGGGGGCGAATTTGACCAGCGATGGTATCTCCGGTGCGGAGATTAAACCTGCGAATCTGGGAAGGAGAAACGTAAATATCGTCAGGTCCAGGGAGGTAGTTGTAGTCAGGCGCTCGAAGGAAGCCAAAGCCATCGGGAAGAATTTCCAAAACACCTTCTCCATAAATTGATCCGTTTTTTTCTATTTCCGTCTGGAGAAGGGAAAAAATAAGTTCCTGCTTTCGCATTCCGCTTACCCCTTCGAGACCAAGGTGTTTTGCCATTGTTGTCAATTCGCTAATCTTTTTTGATTTTAATTCTTTAAGATTCATTTTTTAAAAACCTTTTTTTGAAAGTTGCAAAAAAGGACTTTGTTTGCCCTGTATTTTTCAAAGGTTTGCTTAATTATTTGTTGGGACAAAAGGAGATATACTATCCATTTGAAAAAATTCTTCGAGATTCTGATTGATTTAAAAAAGGATGGTCTATTTTTTGTGAGAAAAAATTTTTGGCTTGAATTTCCTTCTTTTTTAGCCTTTGTCTCATACAAGGAAGAATAAAACTATACTCCTTATCGAAAAAAAAATTTAAGGAAATTTATAATCTCCTTTTTCGAAATCCAAATTATCTTTGGATCACCCAAAAGGGAAGGCTTTTTTTCGAAAGCATATCTCAGAGATTATCTTCTTGGGTAGGTTAACCTCAGTGTTTTTAATCTATAACTATAACAACATCTTTTGTCAAGAAAAATTTTTAAATCGCGGTTTTGTCAGATAGTCAAGATACCTTGATGCTGCAATTTGATACAACCACCTATTCGGCAAAATAAATAAAAAATTATTATGCACTAATAATAAAAGAGGGAAAAAGATTCTTTGGTTTGGGGTCTTGCCCACAATACCCTTAGGTAAAGCTATTATCAAAGATGTTTTTTGATAAATCACTAGTAAAACTAAATACTTATTTATTTTTAAAACATCAGAATTTTTATATATATCTATATATAAATATGGGTCATGTTATAGAGAATCAAACTACTACACCAGTTCATCAACCGAGCAAATCTTTCATCCCGGATTGATTCCTTAGCTATCGCCAACATTTTAATTTATTTCAATTTTCCCAGGATCTCACGGCCAATAACGATTTTCTCTACCTCTTTTGTCCCTTCGTAAATTTCTAAGACCTTGGCTGCCCGGTAAAATCGCTCAATATCCTGATCATTGAAATACCCATACCCCCCATGGAGCTGTAGGGACTCATCCGCTACTTCTACCGCAACATGACAGGCATAAAGTTTAGACATCGCAGTCAGTTTCGTATCAGGCCGGCCTTGGTCAAGTAACCATGCTGCCTTGTAAACCATGTTGCGCGCAGTTTCAACCTTGGTTGCCATCTCAGCAATTTTAAATTGCGTAACCTGAAAAGCTCCCAGGGGCTGACCAAACTGTTTCCGCTCTTTGACATGTTTGACCGCCATGTCGAGCGCCCCTTGGGCGAGGCCCAATGCGTGCCCGGCAACATAGGCACGGGATCGGTCAAAAAAATTCATCAGCTGAATGAATCCGTTTCCTTCCTTCCCAATGAGGTTTTCTTGGGGGACCCGAACATCGGTGAAATAGATGCTGGAGGTGTCCGAACACCTCAGCCCCATTTTCCCTTCCATCCGGTCGGCTTCGTAGCCTTTGCGATCCGTCTCCACCAGAATGATGCTGTGGCGGTTGGTCTTGGATTTTTCTTCCGGATTGGTAAGACAGTAGACGATCATATGGGTTCCTTTGGTGCCATTGCCGATCATGACTTTGCTACCGTTAACAGCATAGTCCTTGCCGTCTTTAACTGCCGTGGTAGAAGCAGCAGCAGTATCGCTTCCAGCATCGGGTTCGGTGATGGCAAAACCAAAGATCGTATTGCCCTCAAAGATGGAAGGCAAAAATTTCTTTTTCTGTTCCTCGGTTCCGTAGAGCAGGAGCTCTTCGACGCCAAAACTAATGGAGCAAAGCTGTTGGCCAATGCCGGGATCTACCCGCCAAAACTCCTCTAAAACCATCGCCTGTTCCAAGTACCCGAACCCAGGCCCACCGTACTCCTCGGGAATAAAAAGGCCGACCAGACCGAGCTCCTTTGCTTTTTTAATTATTTCTTCGGGAAAGGTCTCGTTTAAATCATACTCACGGGCCACATCGGCAAACTCCCCAACCGCAAAATCCCGCGCTGCTTTCTTGATATCTTTTTGCTCATTGGTTAAATCAAAATTCATGTCAGTGCCTCCTTTGTTAGTACGCTAATAACAATCGCCCATAGATTATAGCGTTACGCCACTATTTTTTAATAAAATTGCCACCGGCTTCAATACGCAACCATCTTTTGCTTGCACCACTGAACGCCAGTCACCTTTGGTGCTAAAGCAAATCCACAAGTACTTCTGCCAGATCCTTCACTTCGATCTTATTTTCATATCCGGCTGTTTTTACTGCGTCCTCCAGCATGCTCATGCAGAAAGGACACACAGTTATAAGAAGCTCGGCACCTACCTCAGCCGCATCCCGAGCGCGAACCTCGGATATTTTTTCCTTGGCTTCGAATTCTTCCATCCAGACTCGGCCACCGCCTCCACCGCAGCAAAAGCTGTTGCGCCGGTTTCTTTTCATTTCCACAAATTTAACCCCCGGAATTGCCTGGATAACCATCCGTGGAGCATCATAGATTCCGCAGTGCCTTCCTAGGTAGCAGGGATCGTGATAGGTTACCCGCTTTTCTAACTTTTTAGAAATTGTCAGCTTCTTTTCCTGGATCAGCTCAGCTAGGAGTTCAGTATAGTGCTGAATTTTTATTTCCGTCACAGTTTGGATCTCAAGTTTCTTGCGATAAAGGGGGTATTCATCCCGCAACATCTTCAATCCATGGGGGCAAGTGGTCACGATCTCTTTAACGCCGCACTCTTCGAAAGTTTCGTAATTTTTCATGATCAGCTCTTCGAGGAGTCCTTCCTCGCCGATCCTTTTTGCCATATCTCCACAACAGGATTCTTTGTTTCCGAGAATGCCAAAGTCCAATCCTGCCTTAGTAAATACTCCCGCCGCGCTTCGGGCAATCTCCTGCAAACGGTTATCGTATGCAGACGCGCATCCCACGTAGTAAAGCAACGCTGCCTCTTCTCCTTTGGAAAGGTCTTTTATTCCCAGATCTTTTGCCCATTCTATGCGTTTGTTCTTGGCCCCCTGATAAGGGTTTCCATACTTGAAAATCACTTCTAGCGTTGTCCCCACCATCGCCGGCACCTGGGTGCCTTCTTCTACTTTAGACCTCCTGACTTCACGAATGATGTCCAAATTATTAATGGATAACGGGCACTCCTCCACACAAGCCCGACAGGTGGTGCACATCCATGCTTCTTCTCCCTGAATAACTTCGGTTTTGGGAATCTCGGCTATTGGCTTTTTTAACCATTCGTTTAATAAGCGTGAAATACTGTATTTTGCTTTCACATAAGTTTTTATCTTCTGGTTCATTCCCCGAGGTGAGAGCGTTTCTCCGCTGAGATTTGAAGGACACTTCGTTTCGCACCGATTACAGCGGGTACAGGCATCAAAGGCAACAAGGTGTCGACGGCTAAATTCCTGGGTTAGTTTTTCTCTTTCTTCCAAAGTCACTACTTCTGGAGGAAGGGTTTCGATAATTACATTGAGAGAGCCGGCGATTACGTGAAAAAGTTTGGAAAAGGGCAGGTATCCAATAAACACTAGGCTTAAGACCGAATGGATCCACCAGATGGTGACATGCAATTGGAGCGCATCTCCCCGGAGAAATCCGGCGAGGTATGCACCCACTGGTTCCCAGGATAACCACGGTTCCGGTTTAGCTACTAGGCGATACCCTTCGATAAGAAAGCCCGTGATACCAATTGCAAGAAGTAAAAAGAGCACCAGGGGGTCTTCAAGAAGATTATTCATTTTTCCGGCCTTGATGAGATACCGTCGGATCAAGGCCATTATCAAGCCGATAATAAATAACAGCCCAAAAACATCCAGAGCTAAAGAATAATATAGGTATATCGGTCCTTTTAAAAAATGAAAAATATAATCATTAAAGGCTGACAATACAGTTCCCAAGAATAAGACAAAGAAGCCCCACATGATAAACATGTGCATAAGGCCTCCGAAGAGGTCTCCAGAAAAGACTTTAGCGTTTCCCAGAATTTGTTTTAGGGTTGCTGAAAAAATCTGCGAAAGATCTAACTTGTTTGCGCTGGGCCAGCCTTGCAACCAAACCCAGATATTCCGGTAACAACCACCGAGAAAAATCACTACTGAAAAAGCAGCCAGCAGATAAAAAATCCCGTGGTGGCTAATATTCCAAAACACTACTCGCTCAGCCATAATCATCACCTTTCCTATCTAGTGCATTCTTACGCTGGTTTAAAAATATTAACTTAAGGTTTCGCCCCCCCTTTATTTAGGTTGAACGTGTATTAACCGTTAAACACTAGGCCTTCGAATAATGACTCATTGCTTGTTTCGATGGCTTTTTTCATTGCCAAAACATAGTCGGGTCTCACTTCATTTTGCCAACGCGGATAACCTCCCCGCCAGACATATTGAATTAATTCATGAAACGAGTCCCGGCTAAAGGAGTAATCACCAATGGAAACCTTCTTTCTGTCTTCATTGATAACCACAGCAATATCAATCGCCGTGGCAAAATGTTGGATTAGATTTTCTACGGTTTTCCGATTCTTAGCTCCGTCGGGTTTCTGTTTGAAGCCCTCCGGCAGGGAAGGGAAGGGAAACAGTTTATAGACTTCCCCGATGAACCCTTGAAAGATAACTCCGTGAATAGCACCCATCAGATTTCCGATATCGGAAGGGCGTTCAATATAATAAACGTGCCAGATATTCCCTTTGGAATCGGCTTCCTTTCTCTCAGATAGGTTCGAAATGTTCTTGCAGAATTCATTCGCAAAGAAAAAGTAATGCTCCAGGAGAAGCATGTCACTTTCTATGTTGAAAAAGCCAAACGCAATCGGGCCATGACTGAGCGATTGAAATTCAAGGGGCATTTTGGGGCCTCTTATGAACAGTTACTTTTTATAAGTTGGCGTCCTTCGTTCCTGAAACGCGGATATCCCTTCTTTTGCTGCTTCAGTGCAGGCTATGGCGCCAAAGCCTCGATAGCCGATTTCCAGAGCTTCCTGAAAGGTGTTGGCAGCAGCTCCATCTTTAATGGTTTTCTCGACAATAGAAACTGCTTCGCAACTCAGGGCAAGCTTTCCGGCCATGGGATTTTCGACCGTCTGAATCGCCTCGAGAGCAACTTTGCCATCGGGAATCCTCGGTATTTTCCCCTGAAGGTTGTTAACTTCCTCAATCGCAGCTTTAACCGTGCTGAAATAGTCATCAGCAACTTTTTTTACCATCCCGATGTTTTGAGCTTCCTGAACTTTTACGGATTTTCCTAATCGTAACATTTGATGAAAAACCGTGGCTGCCTGAGGCCATTTTCGGTAAGGGACAACACACCCTCCGATGCCCGGAAGGATTCCTAGCGTAATCTCGGGGAACTGGAAAGAAGCATTTTTGCTTGCCACGATGCTATGACAACGAATAGCAATTTCCAATCCTCCTCCTAAAGCCAGGCCGTTTACCGCTGCGACAACCGGTTTTTGCATGGTGTCAATGTATACCAATAGATTAGAGCAATCCCGAGCAAACGCGGCAGAGGCACCCGCGTTTCCGAGCATCTCGGGAAATTTGCCGATTTCCGCACCCGCGCAAAACGCTCGGTCACCATATCCGGTGATAACGAATCCTTTGATGGCATTATTTGCGACATCTTCTTGAATGGCCGACAAGATTTCGTTATTCACCTCATCGTTAAGGGCATTCATAAACTGAGGCCTTCTGATGGTGATGATTTTTACTCCCTCTATGACGTCGATCAGAATGTGACGTCGAAAATTCTGGTACGTAGTAAACGGTTTTATGGGACCAGGAAACCCCGGTCGGTCTTTCTGAAAGGTTTCGATAATGCGTTTGGTTTCGGATTCACCCAGATCTCTCATGACATCCAAGGGACCTTTTTTAAATCCCAGCGCCATTTGGCACCCCAAATTGAGGTCCCCGGGAGTGCCGATACCGCGGTTCAGAATATCGAACGACTGGGATAAGAGAATGCCTAAAAGCCGATCCCTTATTTTCTTACTGGTAGCTTGAGGAACCTCCAGAGGATCCCCCATGTTGATGGTTTTCCAGCGATCAACTGAGCTGAATACTTTTGCCGGGCGGTAATGCTCACCTTCCTCCATTTGGAGAGTATTGGTTTCAGCGATGATCGGGTTTCCATTGGCCATATTAAGGACAAAAAACGGTCCGGCGAAAACAAACTCTTCTGCTACTTTATCAATTTGGCTGGCGGTAGCATCATTCAAAAGGTAGGCGGCATCATTACACCAGTTGTCAAAGATTCTGTCTAAGATAAAACAGATCACGTTTTCCGAGACGATAGGTGTTTTTCCTGTTATACAGAACATCCAGCAGAGGTAATCAACGATTTTTTGATCAGCTTTTTCCCAGGTTATAACTTCTACTGCCGGATTACGCCAGGCAGGGGCAAAAAAATGGGTGACCGTTGCTCTTTCAGGATTTTTCATTTCCGAAAAGATTCGATTCGCGGGGATTGAGCTGGTGTTAGAGGTTATGATTGTTTCCGGGGACACCATTTCTTCCACCATTGTAAATATTTTTTTCTTCAGAGAAATACTTTCGGTGGCGGCTTCGATAACCAGATCACAATTTTTTATGGTAGCATAGTCTTGGGTATAGGAAATATTTTCCAGAATTTTTTTTCCTTTATCTTCCGTCAGCTTCTTTTTCTTAATCGCTTTATCCACGTATCCCTGATAGCGCTTCTCCGCGCTTTTCAGAGGTTCTGCAACCACATCAATCAGAACAAGCTCCATATCCACAAGAGCGCTTTTCAAATAGAAGCCAATATCCGGTCCGATAGTGCCCGCACCAATGAGCGCTACTTTTTTAGGAAGAGGGCGGTCGGGTTTGAAGAGTAGGGGATTGGTGAAATTGGGGTAAAGCCTTGATCGATAGTCCATAGTAGCCTCCTTTTGTTACCTTCGATAAAGCAGAGAAAAAAGTTTTTTGGTTATCATCCTCCGTGGTTGCAAAAAGAACCCTGCAGATTACAACAGTTTTTATTCTTGCTCTAACCTGTTAAATGAGCTCCTGAACAGCTCCGGATCGATCGGGTGGATGAGAAAAAAAGACTCACCCTTATTTTACGCTCTGAGAGCCTTTGCTTTTTCAGTTAACGCGGGCAATACTTTAAAGAGATCATCGACGATTCCGTACTGAGCAACATTGAAGATGGGGGCTTTAGGGTCTTTATTGACCGCAATGATGGTGCCGGAGTTTTTCATTCCCGCCACATGCTGAAACGCGCCGCTTATTCCCAACGCGATATATACCTTGGGCTTTACGGTTTTTCCGGAGGTGCCAACTTGCCGTTCTTTCGGGAGCCACTTTTTGTCAACCACCGGGCGAGAACAGGACAATGTTGCTCCTAAGGCCTTGGCCAAAGCTTCGGCTAAAGGAATGTTTTCCGCATCCCCGATACCCCGTCCCACGGAAACCAGGATGTCGGCCCGGGTGATATCAACCTCACCGGCAGCGGCTTCAAGAAACTCAATAAACTTCCGTGCCTGTATCTCCGTGGTTAAAGGAGAAGGAACGGACATGACTTCGCCGTCGTAAGCAGCATCGATCTCAGCCGGGAAAGAACCAGAGCGGAGCGTGACCAGACAGTTCTTTGCCCCCCGAAATCCAATGTGAGCATTAACTTTGTCAGAATACATTTTGCGGGTTGCTTCGATGCCGTCATTTCCAACTTCCACGTCAACGCAGTCGGTAGCTAAAGGCCATTTAAGGGCGGCTGAAAGCCGGGGAGCGAACTCCATCCCGTACGATGTGTGGCCCATGAGTAACAGCGAGGGAGCTTTTTCAGTTGCAAGGGCGCTCAGTACTGCTTGATAGGTGAGCGCATTGTACTGTTCTAACTGCTTATCCTCAATAGTCAGTATCTTGGAAGCGTATTTTTTTACCTTGTCAACATACGCCTTGGCATCCGATGCTAAGATGACGGCACTGAGCTCTTGATTTAATTTTTCAGCCACCATTCGGCCTTTGCCTAACATTTCATAGCTTATTTCACGGATTTCTCCGCGTCGATGTTCGATTAACACCCAGATTCCGCTCATGTTATAGCCCTCCTTTTTCTTTCAAGATCTCGATTACTTTTACCGAAACATCATCAGGGCTTCCTTTAAAAAATTCTGCTACCTTGCCTGCTGGTGGCAAAAACAATTCTTTCAACTCGGTTAAAGAGCCTGCTGGCCCGCAATCCTCTGGCGCAAGGGAAATATCATTGCGGCTGAGTTCTCGAAGTCCTTTGCTTTTTGCCTTGCGAATACCCATAATGGATACATAGCGTGGTTCATTGATACCGGTTTGGATGGCAAGGACAGCGGGTAACTCAAGGGAAACCACTTCTTCCATGCCGCCCTCCAGTTCCCGATGAACTTGCGCTTTTTTGTCCTGGATGGTGAGCTTGGTTACCATGGTGGCGTGAGGAACGTGAAAAAGTTCAGCAAGAATTGGACCGACCTGGCCGTAGCCGTCGTCTCCGGCCTGAACCCCGGTGAGCAGAAGATCAAAGGGCTTATCTTTTAAAGCAGCATGTAAAGCCCGGGCAGTAGCATAAGGATCACCGCCGAAAAGAGCCGGATCGCTTAAATGCAATGCCTCATCTGCTCCCATGGCCAAAGACCGTCTCAAGGTGTCCTGGGATTCCTGAGGTCCGAGGGTAACCACGGTAATCGTTCCCCCTCCCTGGCTTTCTTTAATGCGGACCGCTTCTTCAACCGCATAGTTATCCCATTCATTGATGTCGTATACTAGATCTTCAGTGCGAATACTTTTGCCTGACTTATCAATGGCAATTTCTGCTTCTGAGGTCTCAGGTACTCGCTTTACACAGACTATTATGTTCATAAGGACCTCCTGACTTTAAACATTCCCGTAATTTTTTTGGTTATCCGTTCTTGATTTTATCAACACCCAATGGATGTGAAATTTTGTTTTGTATGTTGCCGCCCGTTCACGGGCGGCAACATGATTGAGGAGGAGAGATAGAAAAACAAGCGAAACAACTATTTAATTTTCAACAAAAAAACATTCAAGGAAAGGTGCTCAACCCGTGACCTTCACGATCATCGCTGCGCCAGTATCTCCTGCGGCGCACCCGGCAAACATTCCATAACCACCACCCCGTATAACCAATTCTTCAATCAACTCAATAATCAGACGGCCGGCCGTAGGTCCCTGGGGATGTCCAAAAATAATCGAGCTCCCGTAGTTGTTCATTGCCATAACATCAATTCCGAATTCCCGGGCGAAATAGAGGTCATTGATTACGAACGGGTTATGCGATTTATGTGCTTTTATGTCTTTTATGGAAAGGCCGGCTTTTTCTAAAGCCATTCTTGCTGCCGGGACCGGGGCCATTCCCATGTGCGCCTTAGGTGCGCGGGCATACCCATAAGAAATGATTTGAGCTTCGACTTTTGGATCAGCGCTGAGCTCGCGGGCTTTTTCTTTTGTGGTTACAATGATCCCGCAGTTTCCGTCAGCCGGATGAGTCTGGGAACCGAAAGTGAGCACTCCGCCAGGGATTACCGGTTTAAGGATCGCCAGCCCCTCTTTGGTGGTGGGCGTTATCCCTTCATCAGTCTCCAGGACGCCGACTTCCTTTTTGCCTTTTTTAAATTCTATAGGGAACATGTAGCGCTTCTGAAATGCTCGATCTTTGGCTAAAGCATCCATATACTGCTCATATCGTTTCAGCGTTACTGCATCACAGTCTTCCTTGGTAACTCCCCCTTTCGTCAGTTTGGCAACGTTTTCTGCCGTCTCTATCATTGGTTTCTGTCCCCAGGGATCAAAATTGAAGTTGTCAAGCACCCAGTTTTCTACCACGACCTGACCTCCCTGCCCCATGGGATTTGGCCAGATCGTGTGGGGGCCGTTGGAGACCCTGTCGGTCATAAGACAACAGACGTTAGAATACAACCCACAGTCAACGCCCAAAGCCGCTTGATTGACCACTGTTACCGATGTCGTACAAGCCTGAGAAATAAGCAATGCCGAGATGTCGGGATTACCCATGAGGGCGGCTGCCCACTGGGCTGAGTAAAAGGTGTGGCGCTGGGTTACGGTTTTTCCGAGAAAGAGGTAATCAAACATTTTGGGGTCAAACTTTTTTGCCGCAAGCCATTTTTTTGCGGTTGCTGCAACCAGCTCAACCGGATGTTCACATTGAAGGCTTCCCTGCCAGCGAGAAAAGGGGGAACTGTAATAACCGCGATAGGGGATAAATACTTTTGAGTACATGGCTGAATGCTCCTTTCTTTATTAGACACTAATGCTAATCATTTTTTTCCAAAACAGATTACTTACAAAAGCTATGCCAGATAAACATAAAGCATAATATGTTGATATTTCAAATTTCTTTCCAACTACAGCCTAAAAATATGCGGTAAAAAGAAAGATTTTTTCCAAGTTTATTGAAAGAATCTTTCACCCAGACCTTTACAACCGAAAGAAAGATAACCCTTCTTTTTATGATCCCATGTCAAGATGCCCGCTGTTTATCCCCAGGCACCGCCCCACACCCATCGGGGTAAAGTTCCTCAGCGGCGGGAGGTTATATTTTTTCCAGGTCTCATACCAGGCAATATCAACCTCAATGTAGTAATCCAAAGGGATCACAGGCTGATCATACTGACCGAGCACTGAGTTGGGTTCGATAACCCAGCTTGAACTTCGCGGTGTTACCCCATGAGACATCAGGTGTTCCCAGCACTCTTGCATTGATTTTACCGCGTCCTGCCATTTTTCAAATCCCCAGGGTCGGGCCATTTCACAACCGGAAACAAAAGTAGGACAGACATTGCCTTCCCCAAAGATTTCCACCGAATCACAAACGCGTTTTACCCACTCATCCCGGCCAACAAACTTTTCTTTTCCCGGACAGAAAATTTTAAACTTCTCCTTGTCCCACACCTCGATATTCGCATGATGAGAGTCAACGCCGGCATCTTTAAGAATTTTGCACTCTTCTTTGGTCAGTGCGGTAGTTTGAAGATGGATCGCCCACCGGTAGCCGATTTTTTCCCGAATAGCTTTGATGTACTGGGCGTAGAAGTGGACATTGTCTTTACGCTTAAGGCTTTTGGTAACGGCTCCGCCGGTTAACAGAATACTATGATTAATAGATTCCCGTTCTTTATTGAAAATAGTGTCCAGTACGGTTACCACATCCTCAACGCCCTTATGCATCATAAATGGTCGCCCGGTCTTTGATTGCTTGCGGGCATTGGTGTTAATATCACAGAAAATACATTCTTCTTTTGTTCCCCAGTACTGGCAACTCCTCAAAATCGTACAGAAGGTGAGATATCCCCAAAACACAGCAGCTGCGATATCCGAGTAGGGAGTTCCATTTGGTAAACGGTGACGGTAGTAAGGGGGTTGGGGTCTCAACTCGAGATCGCCGATAAAGTTGTCTTCCCAGCGAAGCTGCAACTTCCCATCAATAAAATCTATTTTATAGGGAGTTTTTTCCGGCTTTTCGAGACAGGTTTTGTTGTTTGAGGGTTTGAGGTTGTAAGGTCCTCCTTTGAATTTGAATTCTTCGGGGGCCCGTAAAAACTCCTGCCGCTTCATTTCCTCCACATCGGTTTGATCATAGGAGAAAAGGTAGTAAGATTTAGTAGTAAACTTAGCTGATTCTTCTAAAGCAGCATCGGTGAAATGAATCCCCAGCCGAAGAATATCCTCCTTGATGATAACCTCTTTCGGCACATCGGGATATCGTTCGAAATACTTTTCTAAATCATATTTTATATAAGGCATTTTACCGGGCATGACGACCAACCTCCTTTACTGTTTAAGGGTGTCTAATTTAGTTACGTTCTCTCAAGGTTTTTGAAAATTCTTTCTGGAACCTTAGAACGGTTTTTGTAGATATGAAAAAGGTGTTCAGCGGTCTCTTTACCACCTTCCACTTCTGCCACATAAACAAAATCCATCTTTTCATCAAGCATTACTTCGGTCATTGAGACACAATGGGCGCAATAAACCGGACAGTCTTTGCTTTGACCGGTCATGACCTGTGGTTTTTTTATCCTGAGCAGGCCAAGGGGTGGTCGGTATTTTCCGTCCCGAAGCTGTCTGCCGCCTGAACCACAGGGTTTGAGAAAGAACGTTACTTTTTCATCATCTTCCTTTAATTCAAACTCGCTGAAATGCGCCCTCCAGATTGCGGCAGTTGCTTCCACGCACGCTTTAAACCCTTTCTTAAAAAGTTCTCCCAAGGGCATCATATAATTTCTTACTGTTTTAAGCATGATTTCGTGTAACTTTTTATCTCCAAACTGCCTCCCGATTTCCGAAAGGATGTCGGTGACCCAATCGCGGTAAAGGTCGTGAGCAACCATAAATTCGTCATAAATAGACTGCACCAACTTCTCAGCCCCTTCCTTATCCCCTCTCCGAATAGCTTCTTTGGCCAAGGTTAATCGGGACATCCCTAAGGCGGCCAATTCCTTATCAGTAAATACACGTTGAGTTTCCATAGCGCCTCCCTATAAATAGCTATACATAAGTTAATAAAAATTGCGGGGAGTTGAACAGGACTGCAAAGGAACCCTTTTATAAGGCTGCCTGGCCGCAATACACTACTTCCTGTGCTTTCAGCAAAAAAATTAGTAACGTCACTTCAGAAATTGTTTAGTACCTGCTCTTGCCTCCTTCTTTGAAGCCAATTATAGATGCCTAAAAAATCCCTGTCAACAATTTTTAATCAATTAATTAAAAAAATTTTCCCAGAAACATTTAATTTGTGCATTTCGGACGACCACAAAAAAACAAATTACTCCACCTTAATTCATATTTTAATATTTAAAATCAATAAATTAATGATATTATCGAATATATTTCTTGAACACTATTTTTTATCAGGGAATTAAAATAATTTTTCTTAAATTATAAAAATGGGTTATTTTTGACCGCTTAAATAAGCGGGTTATTTTTGCCTTGTAATCAAAAATAACATTTAAAATCAATATAATAAATAAAAAAATAACGATTTAGATTTTTCTTGACATCGTTAAAAAAGTAGTGTTTTAATTAATCAACTAATTAATAACTCGTCCCATAGGACGAATTGCTATGCAGTATGAATTGGCAAAGTACGAAACAAAAAAACATAAGATTCTCAATGCAGCTTTCAAACAAATTTATGAGCAAGGGATAGCCGGGACAACCATGCGTTCCATCGCGAAAGAAGCGAAGGTCAACCAGGCCCTCCTGCACTATTATTTTAAAGATAAAGAAAATCTTCTGGCTGAGTTTATCCAGGTTCTTTTTAACCGATTTATTTATGACATTGAGAAAAGGTACAAGGAGTCAGATCCCCCCGGAAAAAAATTAGAGGCCTTCTTTGCCGCTGGAAAGGACTTTGTGGAAAAGCAGCGGGAACTGTTTGTGGTGATGATTGATGTTTGGGCGTACTGCTTTAGAAGTAAAAAACTACAAAAGGATTATGCTGGGCTTAACCGACGACTTACCGGAGTTATGAAAGACATTGTGGCTGCGGGAAAGGAAAAAGAGGTTTTTAATAATGTCCATGAAGACACGTTGGCGATTTTATTTGTCTGCTTTGTCGTGGGGATCGGGTGTCTTTGGCACATGGATAACCGTTCCTTTAATTTGAGTGATGAATTCGACATCATGACCAGAAATCTTCGCCAACTTATTTTACACAATGATACGGGCAATAAACCATTGCTCTGAGGATAGGGTTTTTATATAATTTTTTATTATTGTTGAAAGTGCTTCTACAACAGCAAAAGGAGGCCATATGAGGTTTAAAATTGGTATTGACGTTGGAGGAACATTTACAGATTTTTTATTAGTAGATGAGGAGGGAAAACACGAAGTTTTTAAAGTGCTGACAACGCCTCCCGACCCCAGTATCGGAGTGAGGCACGGCATCGAAGAGATGGCGAAGAGCAAGAGCATGACGATTGAAGAGTTCTTCGGCTGTGTGGATGCGGTTATCCACGGAACTACCATTACCACGAATGCAGTTTTAACGAACACCGGAGCAAAGACTGGTTTTATCACCACCAAAGGATTCCGCGATGCGTTGAATATGCGCCGGGGGTTGAAAGATCGCCAGTACGATTCCCGGTATAATCCTCCCAAGGTATTGGTCAAACGGCGACACGTTTACACGGTGGAAGAACGGGTTGACTGTGAGGGCAATGAAGTAACCCCCCTCAATGAAGCGGATGTGAAGGTTGCCATTCAGAAAATGAAGGAGGCAGGGGTCGAAGCGGTGGGGGTGAGCACCTTGTTTTCCTTTTATAATCCCGCTCACGAGCAAAGGATTGGGGAAATGTTGCGGGAGGCTTTTCCTGATATCTTTGTTTCTCTTTCCACTGAAATTCTCCCCCAGATCAGACTCTACGAACGGAACAGCACGGTGGCGTTGAACGCATACGTAGGACCGCCTCTGAAGCGATATCTGGAGGCAGTTTTAGCCCGTCTAAAGAAAGACAACTTTAAAGGCACTTTGCTTATCATGCAGTGTAACGGCGGTGTCATGAGCCCTGAGGTGGCCATGCGGTTTGCCGGAAACACGCTCTTGTCTGGTCCAGCCGGAGGGCCGGTGGCGGGTCTCTGGTTCGGAAGCATGCATGGGCTCGACAACGTGATCACGGTTGATATGGGCGGCACGAGCTTTGACGCCTGTCTAATTCATAACGGAAAACCCGGGGTAACGACCGAGGGCGATATCGCAGGCTGGCGGAACGCTTTGCCGAGCCTCGACATTGTGACCATTGGCGCCGGCGGCGGCAGCATCGGCTGGATTGACCCCAGTGGCTTGCTCCAGATGGGCCCCCAGAGCGCAGGCTCCGCACCCGGCCCCGCCTGCTACAGCATGGGTGGAACGGAACCCACGTCCACCGACGCTGACCTTCTCTTGGGTTACTTAGATGCCGAATATTTCCATGGCGGGGATATGAAACTCGACGTCAATGCAGCAGAAAAAGCCATTAAAGAGAAGGTCGCGGATAAATTAGGCATCGGGATAATCGAGGCGGCCGAAGGTATGTATCAGATTGTTAACAGCAATATGGCTGCCGGAGTAAGCATCGTTTCCGTGGCCCGGGGCTATGATCCGCGGGAATTCGCCCTGATCGTGGCCGGAGGCGCTGGTCCCATTCACGCCGGCATGATTGCTAAAGAACTAAAGATTCCTTTGATGATGGTGCCGCGGGGGTCTTCGGTCTTTTGCGCCGCAGGAATGCTGATGACTGATCTAAAACATGATTATGTGCGCACTTACACGGTGAACACCAATACAATCGATCTCACGCGGTTAAATACGATCTGCAAAGAGATGCGCACTACCGGCCGGGAAACCTTGAAGAAAGAAGGCATTCCGGACGACCGAATCGCTTATCACTTTACCGCCGACCTGCGGTATCTGGCACAGTTCAACGAAGTGGAAGTCTCCTTGCCCATGTCGGACTCCGGCGAAGTACGGGTGGCGGACATTCCTTATATGCTCCAGGCGTTTCACCAGAAGCATGATGAGCTCTATGGTTACTCGCTGCCCCAGGCGGAAACTGAGCTGATCAATGTGAGATTGAGCACCATCGGAAAGACTGATAAACCGGTGTTTAAAGAGTCGCCCTTCCGGGGGAAGGATGCCTCGCATGCGCTGAAGAAAACACGAAAGGCCCGTTTCGACAAAAAATGGATTGATACACCTGTTTATGATGGACTGAAAATGGGCAACGGCAACGTGGTGTTCGGGCCAGCTATTATCGAGGAGCCAACCACCACGGTGATTGTTACCCCTGATTATGATATCATCATGGACAGCTACGATAATTATATCATGCATCCCAAAGGCATCAACCCCCACGACTTAATCAAGAAGTTAAAGACAAATAATGTGTTGGTTAACAAGGAGTAAAAATAATAGTTTGGTTATTGACCATAGAAAAAACGGAGTCCGTATAGTGACTTCAATTCAATAAATAGCAAGGAGGATTTCTATGAAAAAACTAGACCCCATTCTGGTTTCGGTAATTGCCAATCGTTATGACGCGATCTGTCAAGAGATTGGGGAGACCATGTACCGAACCTCTCGGTCTCCGATTTTTAGCGAGGCAAGGGACTTTGTGACCGCTATCTTTGATCGTCAGGGCCGTATGCTGGCTCAGAAGCCTTATATTGCAGTGCTGGCTGGGGCAACGCCGTATGCGATGGAAAAAATTATTGAAATGTTTAAAGATGACCTTCATGATGGCGATGTCATTCTCGATAACGACCCCTACTGGGGCGGAAACAATCATATGCCGGACTTTACCGTTGCAAAGCCGGTTTTCAGCAACGGGGAGCTGGTATTTTGGACGGTCGCAAAAGGTCACCACGCTGACACCGGCGGCGCCGGCTGTTGCGGGTATCAACCCGAGGCTCGCACCATCTGGCAGGAAGGTTTGAGGATTCCCCCCATCAAAATTTATGATAAAGGTATCCAACGCAAAGACGTCTGGAACATGATCCTTGCTAACGTGATGATGCGCTTTCTGGTTGAGGGAGACCTTCATTGTCAGGTCGGCGCCGCCACGGTAGGAGAAAGAAAACTGAAAGAATATTTAGAAAAGTATGGCCGGGAGACTTTGGAGGCGGCGGCGAATGAAATTTTAGATGGAACGGAAAGACAGATGCGGCAAGAAATCGCGAAAATCCCCGATGGTGATTACGAGGCCGAGCGTTATAACGACCACGATGGTATCGACCGCGACCGGTTGGTCAAAACCAAACTCACGATACGCGTGCGAGGAGAAAATATCACCTTTGACTTCACTGGGTCTGATCCCCAGGTTAAGGGTGGCATCAACAATACGGAGGCCAACACCTTTTCCAGCGTTTGTCTGGCCCTGTTCAATACCGTTGACCCGGATATCCGCAAAAATGAAGGTGC
>Ga0182021_10002316_pt1 | contig 22130 bp, 19 predicted proteins | sample 612E3MmetaG_FD_120493 | JGI IMG/M metagenome (GOLD analysis project Ga0182021, IMG submission 120493) | Permafrost microbial communities from Stordalen Mire, Sweden - 612E3M metaG (Illumina Assembly) | ecosystem: Environmental > Terrestrial > Soil > Wetlands > Permafrost | place: Sweden... | reverse complement strand
GGCCAGGACACCGAAGAGAACATCCGGCGCAACTTCGGCCTGCCGCATCCCGAGGGCTATCGCAAGGCGATGCGGGTCATGGAACTGGCCGAACGGTATGCCATGCCGGTGCTCACCTTCGTCGACGTCCAGGGAGCCTTCCCGGGCGCCGCGGCGGAGGAGCGCGGCATCGCCGAGGCGATCGCGAAGTCCGTCGGCTTGATGACTCGGCTGCGGACCCCGATCGTTGTGGTCATCACCGGCGAGGGCGGGTCGGGCGGAGCGCTGGGTCTCGCCGTCGGCGACACCGTCATCGCCCTGGAGAACTCGATCTACTCGGTCATCAGCCCCGAGGGCTGCGCCACGATCCTGTGGCGGTCCGGCGAGCACAGCCACCAGGCCGCCATGGCGATGAAAGTCACCGCCGGCGAGCAGCAAGAGCTCGGCATCGTGGACATCGTCATTCCCGAGCCCGGCGAAGGCGCTCACACCGACCCGGCGGAGACGGCCAGGAGGATCAGGGAGGTCGTCCTGGAGCGGTTCGACATCCTGGGCCGGATGCCACTCGACGAGCTGGTCGAGGCCAGGTTCCAGAAGTTCCGGGTCATGGGCCCGTACATCGTGGCCGACCGTCCCGCGCCGCCGCCGGAGCGAACCGGCATCACCGACCGGCTGCGGGGCCTGTTCTCCAACATGCCGTCACTGCCGTCGATGCCGTCGATGCCCGGCACCCGGCACGACGTGCCGCCCGGCCGCGAGGAGGTCTAGCCGATGCCGCAAGATCGACAGGCGCGCACCGAGCGCGACCACAAGGCCATCTCCGATCTGGCCGACGATCTCCTTCCTGCGCTGATTGCCAGGCTGGCCGCCAGCGGCCTCGGCGAGATCGAGGTTCGCGAGGGCGAGTGGAAGGCCCGCTTGCGCAAGCCGGCCGGCGCCGACGATCGCAAGGTCGCCGGCCGAGGCCCGGTGGACGGGCGCTCCGCACACGGAATCCCACCAGGCCGCGGTCCGGCCGCGGGCACGGCGTACGTCGCCGTCGAGGATCGCGAGCGGCTCGCGCGTGAGCAGCAACAGGCCAGGGATCTGGCCGACGCGCCGATCGTTGCCACTTCGCCGGCAGTCGGCGTGTTTGCGCCGCGCAAGGACCTCGCGATCGGGATGCGGGTCCGCGCCGGCGATCGTCTCGGCACCGTGGACGTGCTCGGTGTTCGCGAGGACGTGGTCGCGCCGGTGGACGGCGTCGTCGGATTGAGCCTGACCGAGGCCGGCGAGGCCGTGGAATACGGGCAGGAGTTGATCCGCATAGAGCTGCCGGAGAACTCTCGAGGTCTTGAAGTCAACGGCGCGGACCGCGAAGCGGCCGCAGTTCTCGGGGAAGCGTGATGTTCAGCAAGATCCTGATCGCCAACAGGGGCGAGATTGCTCTCCGCATCCTGCGCGCCTGTCGAACCATGGGCGTCGGCGCGGTCGTCGCCTATAGCGAGGCCGACCGCGACAGCCTGGCCGCCCAGCTCGCCGACGAGGCGATCTGCATCGGCCCGGCGGACGCCCGGCGCAGCTATCTCTACGCGCCGGCCGTGATCTCGGCCGCGGTCGTGACCGGCTGCGACGCGATCCACCCCGGGTATGGGTTCCTGTCCGAGGACGCGGGTTTTGCCGACGTGGTTCGGGCCCACGGCCTCGCGTTCATCGGTCCGTCTGCCGAAGTGTTGGAACGCTTCGCCTCCAAGGAGGCAACTCGCCGCGTGCTCGAGGCCCACGGTCTGCGCACGATCCCAGGCTCCGGCATGCTCCGCGACGAGGCCCACGCCCTCGAGGAGGCCGAGCGCATCGGCTACCCGGTGCTGATCAAGCCCTCCGCGGGCGGCGGCGGCAAGGGGATGCGCCTGGTCAAAACCCCGCAAGAACTCGAATCGACCTTCAAGATCTGCCGCTCCGAGGCCAAGGCAGGTTTCGGCGACGACTCGCTGTACATGGAGAAGTACCTCGACGAAAGCCGCCATCTCGAGGTCCAGGTCGCGGTCGACCGCTTCGGGAACGCCATCCACATGGGCGAACGAGACTGCTCCGTCCAGCGCCGCCACCAGAAGATCATCGAAGAGACGCCGAGCCCGGCTCTCACCGAGGCCGCCCGTCAGGAGCTTTGCTCGCGCGCCGTCCGGGCCATCGCCGATGCCGGCTATGAGAATCTGGGCACTCTCGAGTTTCTCGTCGATGCCAAAGGCGACGCCTACTTCATCGAGATCAACTGCCGGATCCAGGTCGAGCACCCGATCACCGAGATGTGCACCGGGATCGACATGGTGGCATTGCAGATCAAGATCGCCGCCGGCGAGCGCCTCGGCATGACCCAGGCGGACGTCGTCTCGAGGGGCCACGCCATCGAGTTCCGCATTCTTGCCGAGGATCCGGGCAACGACTTCCGGCCCCAGGACGGTCAGATTCTCGGTTACCTGGCCCCGGGTGGGCCGGGCGTCCGCATGGACACGCACATCTACCCCGGCTATGACGTGCCGTCCTACTACGATTCGCTGCTGGGCAAGCTGTCCGTATGGGCGCCCGATCGGGCCACGGCGATCGCCCGCGCCGACGCGGCGCTCCGAGAGCTGCTCGTGGACGGCATCACGACCAACATCGACCTCCACAGGGCGATTCTCGCCAACGAGGTCTTCATCGACGGCAAGGTGACCACGAACCTGCTCGACCGCGTCGGCAGCGCCCCGTTCGTCGCTGCCGGCAACCGCTGAACCGCCACCACCAGGAGCCGCCAGTGCCCCAAACCGACGCGCCAAACGAGACCATCCTGACCACTCGCCAGATCCAGCAGCTGCTCCCGCACCGCTGGCCGTTCCTGCTGGTCGACCGCATCGTCGAGTACGACGCGGTGGCCAAACGGATCGTCGGGCTCAAGTCCGTGACGGCGACGGAGTGGTTCTTCCAGGGCCACTTCCCCGATCAGCCGATCATGCCGGGCGTTCTCCAGGTTGAAGCTCTGGCCCAGACCATGGGCATCTTCGTCGCCCAGCAGCCCGGCTTCGGCGATCGGCTCGGTCTCTTCGCCGCGATCGACGAATGCCGCTTCAAGCACATCGTCACGCCGGGCGACCAGCTCCGCCTCGAGGTCACGATGGAGCGGCTCGGGAGTAAGTTCGGACGCGGCAAGGGCATCGCGACGGTCAACGGCGACGTCGCGTGCGAGGCTCTCCTGAGCTTCATCATCGCCCCCGAGAGCGCGCTCCGCTGATGGTCCGGATCGCAGTCCTGAGCGATATACACGGCAACCTGCCCGCCCTCCAGGAAGTGCGCAAGGCAGTGGACTCGGCCCGACCCGATTACGTGGCGATTTGCGGCGACCTGGCGATGAACGGCCCGGATCCCGTCGGGGCGGTGGATCTGGTCCGCGAGCTCGATCGGGCCGGCGCCTTCGTCATCTGCGGCAACACCGATCTGGCGGTCACCGACGGTGACTTCACGGCCGCGTTCCCGTGGTTCACGGAGGGCGCGCCCGAGGCGTATAAGGTCGCGGCGGAGTGGGCGCGCGACGAGCTCGGCGACGAGCGAGTGGACTACCTGCGCCACCTGCCCTGGGAGCGCCGTCTGCGAGTCGACGACACGCTCATCGTCTTCTGCCACGCCTCGCCCGGATCGCTGACCGACGGTCTGGCGGCCGACCTGGATCCCGTGGTCACCATCGATCGCGTCAGCAAGACCGACGCCTCGGTCATAGTCTGCGGCCACACTCACCTGCCCGAGGTGCGCGAGATCGGCTGGCGGACTCTCGTCAACGACGGCAGCGCCGGCTACGTCTTCGACGGCGATCCAACGGCGAGCTGGGCACTCATAGAGATCAACGAAGGCAAAGTCACGGCCGAGATCAAGCGCACCAACTACGACGTCATGGCGGCTGCGAACGCGGTTTCCGCTCGCGGTCTTCCGGGCGACGTGTACAGGGCCGCCACCATCCGCACAGGGAAACTCGTTCGATGATGAACAGACTGACCGAGACCGCATTGCCCGAAGCAACGCGCAAGGCGGCGGACGCGCAAGGCGGCCCGTCCGCCCGGAAGCTTGTCCGATGAGCTCCAACACTCAGCCCCGCGTCGTCGTGACGGGCATGGGCGCTCTCACCGCCTTGGGCAACGACGTCGCCACGACCTGGGACGGCCTGGTCGCGGGCCGCTCCGGCGTGGCCACGATCACGCAGTTCGATCCTTCCCGCCTGACCACCCACATCGGCGCCGAGGTCAAGGACTTCGACTCCTCCGCCGTTCTGGATCGCAAGGAGCAGCGTCGAAACGATCGGTACGTCCAGTTCGCGCTCGTGGCGGCTCGTCAGGCGATGGACCAGGCCGGGCTGCCGGCACGTCTGGAAGGCGAAGAGGCCGAGCGGACCGGGGTCGTGATCGGAACCGGCATCGGCGGCATCCAGACCCTCGCCGATCAGATCCTTCTGATGGGCGAGCGAGGACCCGGCCGTATGTCGCCCTTCCTGATCCCGATGGCCATCGGCAATCTGGCGTCGGGCGTCACGGCGATCGCGTTCGGGCCGCAGGGCCCCAACTTCGGCGTCGTCTCGGCCTGCGCCACGGGCGGCCACTCCATCGGCGAGGCCTGGGAGATCATCCGGCGCGGAGACGCCGACATGATGCTGGCCGGTGGCGCCGAAGCGACGATGCACGAATCGCTGGTCGGCGGCTTTGCGGCGATGCGTGCGCTCTCGACCCGCAACGACGAGCCCGAGCGGGCATCGCGGCCCTTCGACAAGCATCGCGACGGCTTCGTCATCGGCGAGGGCTGCGGCGTCGTCGTCCTGGAGCTGCTCGACCACGCTCGCGCGCGCGGCGCGAAGCCGCTCGCCGAGATGGTGGGCTACGGAGCCACGGCCGACGCCTCTCACATCACGCTTCCGGCTCCAGGTGGAGCGGGCGCGGTCCGGGCCATCCGTCGCGCCCTCGAGAAGGCGCACCTGAGCGTTGACGACGTGACCATGGTCAACGCCCACGCCACCTCCACGCCCGAGGGCGACCCCCGCGAACTCGAGGCGATGCGCACGCTCTTCGGCGATCGAGTTGCCGAGGTGAGCATCACCGCCAACAAGAGCATGATCGGGCACACGCTCGGCGCCGCCGGAGCCATCGAAGCGATTGCCACGATCATGAGCATCCGGACCGGCATCGTGCCGCCTACGATCAACCTCGAGGAGCCCGACGAAGCGGCCACCGGGCTCGACCTGACCCCCGGCACCGCACGGCGACGCGAGATAGAGATCGCGGTCTCCAATTCCTTCGGCTTCGGCGGACAGAACAGCGCCATCGTCTTCCGGCGCTGGAACGAGTAGAGGGCGCGACGATGGCTGAACAAGGCAACAACCCGGAGACTCCGGCGAAGACCACTCCAGTACCGGCCGCCGCTCCCGCCGCGAACGCCGCCTCTCCTTCGGATGCCGCCTCCGCGCCGGGCGCCGCCTCGGTCCAGGGCGCCGTCCCTGCACCCGGCGCTGCCTCCGCGCCGGAAACCGCGCCCCAGACCTCGAAGGCGGAGAAGACGCCATTGTCGGCCGAGGCCGTCTCGCTGCTGGGCTTGATCGACAAGCTGACCGAGCTCCTGGAGAAGAGCGATCTGGTCGAACTCGACGTCGAAGCCGGCCAGTCCGGCATCGTCCTGCGCAAACCTGCCGCGCTCTGGCAGGGAACCCCTGCGTCAATGATCGTGGCTCCAGTCGCAGCCGCCGATGCGGCAACGGCCGCCGCCCCGACGGAGCCGGCCGTTGCGGCCTCAACGGCCAGAGCCGTTCGCGCCCCGCTGACGGGCATCTTCTACTCGTCCTCGTCGCCCAGCACACCGGCGTACGTGACCGTCGGCCAGGAGATCGTCGTCGGGCAGGTCATCGGCCTGATCGAAGCGATGAAGCTGTTCAACGAGATCAAGTCCGATGTCGCGGGCAAAGTCGTACGAATGGTGGCCGAGACCGGGAAGCTGGTGAAGGCCAAGCAGCCGCTCATCGAGGTCGAACTGTGATGACCGGCTCCGGCCGCGGCGTCCATGTCACCGGCTGGGGCTCGTACGTTCCGAGTCAGGTCCTGACCAATGCCGATCTGGAGACGATGGTCGAGACATCCGACGAGTGGATCGTCAGCCGCACCGGGATCTGTGAGCGCCGCATCGCCGGACCAGGCGAGACGACAGCCAGCATGGCCGCCGTCGCAGGCCTGCGCGCCATCGCGGTGGCCGGGCTCAAGCCGGACGACATCGACCTGATCCTGGTCGGGACTCTCACTCCAGACTATCCGATGCCGTCCACGGCGGCCCTTGTGAAGGACGCCATCGGCAACAAGCGGGCGGCCGCGATGGACCTCGCGGCGGCGTGTTCGGGGTTCGTTTACGGCTATGCCACGGCCCACGCGTACATCGCCAGCGGCATGGCCACCAATGTCCTGGTCATCGGCGCGGAGACGCTCAGCCGTTGCACCGACTTCACGGACCGAGGGACGTGCATTCTCTTCGGCGACGCCGCCGGGGCGGCTGTTCTCTCGGCCTCGGATGAACCGGGCGGAACGCTCGGCATCGAACTCACGACCGAACCGGCGGGCGCCTACTACATCTGGCTCCCGGCGGGCGGTGCCGCCCGACCGGCGACGAATGCCACCCTGGCAGCCGGCGAGCACTACATGAAGATGAAGGGCAGCGAGACCTTCAGGATGGCCGTCCGAACTCTGGGCTCGACTTCACTCAAGGCTCTCGAGAAGGCCGGGCTGGGCCTTCCGGACGTGGACCTGGTCATCCCGCACCAGGCCAATGTCCGGATAATCGAAGGTCTCGCGCGGTCGCTCGACTTCCCGATGGAACGGGTCTTCGTCAATGTCGACCACTACGGCAACACCTCGGCTGCCTCGGTGCCGCTTGCTCTCGCCGAGGCGGTGGGCTCGGGCAGGGTGAAACAGGGCGACCGGCTGCTGCTCGTGGCATTCGGCGCGGGGCTCACTTCCGGTGCCATCGCGCTCCAATGGACCGCCGATCCCGCTCTCTCGGCCAGAGCCGAGTCCATCGGACCGGGCGACGTATCCGTCCTGCCCGGCTATCTGGAGCCCGTCAATCCATTCCCGCCTGCGCTGGAGTGGCTGCTCAAGCGCTCCGCCGGCGGCTGATTCACCGACTCATCGGGGCGCTTCGACCGCGCCGAGCTCAAGAACGAGGAGGCACGACATGATCGATCTGACCGGCAAGACCGCTCTCGTCACGGGCGGCGCACGTGGTATCGGCAAGGCCATCTGCCTGAACCTGGCCCGTCAGGGCGCCGACGTCGCGTTCGTCGACGTGGGACGCCCGGAAGTAGCCGAGGCCACGGTCGCCGAGATCCAGGCCCTCGGCCGCAAAGCGCTGTACGTGCCCGCCGACGTCACGGATCCGGAGGCCTGCGCAAAGGCCGTCGCGGCCGTCATCGCCGCCTTCGGCAAGCTCGACATCCTGGTCAACAACGCCGGCATAACCCGCGACGACCTGATCATGCGGATGCCGATCGACGACTGGAAGAAGGTCCTCGAGGTCAATCTCTTCGGCGCCTTCTACATGATCAAGGCCGCCATCCGCCCGATGCTCAAGGCTCACGCCGGCCGAATCATCAACATGTCGAGCGTGTCGGGCCAGGCCGGCCAGATGGGCCAGGCCAACTATTCGTCCTCCAAGGCCGGCCTCATCGGCCTCACGAAGGCAACTGCGCGCGAAGTCGCGTCACGCGGCATCACCTGCAACGCCGTCGCGCCGGGCTTCATCGTCACCGAGTTGACCAAGGACCTGCCCGCCGCTCTGACCGATCAGATCAAGGCCCAGACTCCGCTCGGGCACTTTGGAACGGTTGAGGACATCGCGAACGCCGTCACGTTCCTCGCCTCTGACGAAGCGGGCTACATCACCGGCCAGGTTCTCGCCGTGGATGGCGGACTGGTGATGCAGTAGGCGCCGCGCCAAATGGCCGCCCGTCGGGTCCAGCGCGAGAGGTGTCATGCGCCCGGAGACGATCAGTCCCGGGACGGCGTAGGATCAGCGCTGCAACAGGCCGGAGGGTCACCTCAGCGCTGAAACGGGGGGTTGGAGTCGGATGACCGAGCCCGGAGACACGCAGTCCGCCGCTCCTGAGACCGAGCCTCAAGCCGAAGAGGACTTCACGGCCCCTCCACGATGGCCGGCGGCGCCCGCTGGCACGGGCTCGAAGTTGGGACGCCAGCGGAAGGGCCGCTCGCGGTTCGTCGCGGCGCTGCTGTCGATTCCCGGCATGTCCGCGTTGCTCGCCGCCCCGGCGCCCCAACCAGACCTCCCGGCGAACCGCCGTTCGCGGCTCCTCGCGGCGTTCCTGTCCTTCATCTGGCCGGGGCTGGGCCAGCTCTACGCTCGCCGTCGCATCTCGGCATTGATCTTCGGCGTCCCCGTCCTGGTGGCCGCGCTCTGGCTCGTCCTGCAATTGACCAATGGCCTCGATTACTTCGTGGCCAGCTTCCTCATCGACTCATTCGCTCTGACCTTCGTCATCGGCGGCCTGGTCTTCGGCGTCTGGCGCGTGGCTTCGATGATCCATGCCTACGCCACGACCGGCCCCCGTCGCCGGCCCGGCCGGCGCGACTCGGGCGTGCTGGCCGTCCTGCTGCTCATCGTCGTGGTGGTCTCCGCGGAGATCGTCAACTACTCCTGGTCCACCTACAGATTCGACGTGGACGTTCCGAACAACGTGCTCGTGCAAAGCCAGCCGACCGGAGGGGCACCGTTCGTGCCGGTGGTGACTCCAGTGCCCACGCCCGGGTGGACGCCTCCCGCCATCTATGCGGTGCCCAGCGCCACTCCCGGGGCCACTCCGACGCCCCCGCCGTCGCACCGGCTCACGATCCTCCTGACCGGGATGGATTGGACGACAGGTCGCGACCACGCTCTGAATGACGCCATCATGCTGGTCAGCCTGGACACGAAGACGAACAAAGTCTCGATGATCAGCGTCCCGCGCGACACGGCCTACTTCGACTTCTACTACGGCGGCATAGCCGGCCCGAACACCAAGATCAACAGCCTGGTGACGCTGTGGTCCCAGGGCAAACTTACGGCGCCTGATCCCCCGTTGACCGCGTTCGCCAAAGAAGTTGGCTTCCTCGTGGGCGTCAAGGTCGACTACTACGCGGCCATCAATATGGTGGGCTTCACCGACCTGGTGGACAGGCTCGGCGGCATCTGCATCTACAACGCAAAAGCGATCAACGACCCCTCCACCGGCACCTTCATCGGATCCGGGAACGTGTGCCTGGACGGCGCCACGACCATGTTGTACGTCCGTTCTCGCCACAACGGGGGCAGCGACTACGTACGCGCCGGCCGGCAACAGCAAGTGCTGCTCGCGGTTGCGCACAAGATGGCGACCGCCAGAGGCCTCAGCGTCTTGCCGAGCCTCCTCTCGATGGCTGCCACGATGATCCAGACCAACTTCCCGCTCAAGACGGTTCGAGACTACGTTTCGATCGTCCAGCATCTCGGGGACGGCGATGTCACCCAATGCGTGCTCGGACCGCCCTACAACTACCATCCGGACTCCGCGCTGACCAAGGGAGCGTGGACGAGCCGGTTGAAACTCAGCAGAGTCGCCCAGCTGTCCGTCTACACCTACGGCTCTGACAGCCGCTACTACGGCATGGAAGGGATCGTGCCGGCCGCCTGCGGGAAGTCGGCCTGACCCTCGGCGGATCGGCTGGTCAGGCCGATCCGCGGGACTGGACGGTGGGAGTGGCGAAAGTGGCCCATACGGGGTCAACTTGAGGAACTAATCGTAGATTTCTTCCGGCGAGCGCAGATCGAAGACCAGAAGGACGAGCGCCGGTCAAACCCCGGGTTTAGTCCGCCGGTGTCTACGGAAGTACACGATCTGGTCGTATGCGTCTACCGTCGCTGAGGCAATCTGAGGCCACTCGAAGGCGGTAAGGGGCGCGGTAGGAGCCCGTGTTGTCGTAGTTGCCCAGGAGACGGCGGATGCGAGCGTGTCCGTAGTGAGGGGCCCGCCGTACGTTCTGACCCACTCGGCCCCGACGTCCTCGACGAGCTCGGCCATTGCACCTCGATCGGGCACTAGGATCGGGCAGTCGAGCGAGAGCGCCAGCAAAGCGCTTCCGGAGTTGAGGATGTTCTGGTATGGGAGCACGACCAAATCCGCCGCTCGCACGATCGACTGGAGGTCGCCGTCCGGGATAAACGCAAGGCGCAACAAGATGCGCTCATCGCTACCGACGGCGTCGCGTACCTGACGAGCCGTTGTCTCATCCTCTGGGCGGCCTGCAACGACAAGCCGAAGCTTGGGATCTGGTTCTCCCCTGAAGGCCCGCGCCAGGGCTGGGACGTCCTTATAAGTGCGGACTTGCCCGACGAAAGCTACAACCTTGGCATCAGGGGCAATCCCAAGGTCGGCTCGCGCCGCTGCGCGATCAGGTGGAGCGGAGAAGACGGCCCGGTAGTGCCCCAATGGGATCACGAAGGAAGGCACGTTGCCGAGAGTTGGCCACCTGCTCACGGCGCCGGATAGGCCAGCCCTGCTCGGACTGATGATCCCATCGAGTTGCGAAGTGAAGGCCGACCAGTACCGCTTCTCGATCTCAGGATAGCGGCCGTCGTGCGAACTGAGGTTATGGACTGTCCAGACGATTGCTGTTCCCCTTGCCCGAGCGATCCTGACCAGCGCTAGGGTTCCAGACACATCACGGATCACGCGCGTTCGGCTCTTGTCGTTGAGTAGCGCGTCCGGCCAGTGGAGGTGCCAGATGTCGGCTGTCCCGTCCAGCACTCGTCGCGGTCGAAACTCGAGGACATCAACTCCTTCTTTGGCCACTTCGGAGTAGAGCAGCCAGTTGTAGGGGTTGTCGTGCCGATTGGCGACCGCTGGCCAAGCAACGACCTTCACGTCGCACCCTCAGGTTCGATCAGCAACTCGTTCAATGAGCGGCTCTGGGTCGCAACAGGATCACGACACAAACAAGCACTAAGGCAGCCAGCATAGCTCCCCGCGCTGCCAGGCCGACATCACCTGCTATTGGGAAGAGTCTCGTGGCGGCCACCAGTCCGATCCCGGCTGCGATTCCGCCCAATTGAGCACCGACGAGGACAGTAGCCGGCAAGCCCAGGCGGCGACTGGCAATGATCGGGATTATGACGTTATCGTCGATGGCCACCACGATGAGCGTGCTCAGGGCGGGTCCGAGCGGCCCGATTGCTGCCGTTAGGATGATCGACAAGCATACGTTCACGACGGCCTCTGCAAGAATCACGGCGGCGACCAGAGTGTGTTGGGCGCGGGCGATGAGCATCAAGACAATGACGTGGGAGGGGACGATCATCACGTACGTCAGGCTGTACACGATCAGGACCGATACGCTGAGCTGAGAAGACTGGCCGGACCACATGTTCATAGCGGTTTGGGACTCGACCACTAGGAACCCGAAACAGGCTGAGCCAACGAGGCCTGACAGGACGACGGTACGCCGCAGCAGTCGACCTATGTTCGTTTGCCCCGAATACGCCACAGATGAGAATCTGGGGAAGACCACATCGATCAGCGGAAACAGGAAGAACGTGCCATATCGAACGAGCTGACTGCCTGCCGAGTACTGACCGACCTGGCTTGCAACGCCAAACGCGCCGACGATGATGACGTCGGTTCCGGAGCCGATCTGAGTCGCGAGTTGCATGAGCATGATTGGGCCGGAGACAGCCGCCAGAGAGCGCAAGGCTCGCCCGCCTACCCGGTGGGGGACGATGCTGAACCAAGGGATCCGCCGGGTGAGGATCAACGCAAGGGCGCCGCGTCCGGCGATCCGTCCGACCGGTTGCGCAATAGCGGCCCCGACGATCCCGATGCGAGGAACAAATGCGACGACCACGATGACGGCTATCACGACTTGGACGACATTGGCTGCGAATACGAGGTCAAATCGCCCTAACCCACGCGCCACGCCCATCCACCCAGCGCTCGTCAGTACCAGCGCGAAATCGACGGCGAGGAAGACTCCGACGATCTCGGCATCTCGCGCCGGGTCACCTGACAAATGCAGCAGCGCAGGCGTGAACGAGGCAAGGAGCAGCCCGAGACAGAGCCCTATCAGAGAGGCGGTGGCATAGCCGGTGTTGGCGACGCGCACACGCTCGATGGCCGTGCTGTCGCCCGCATCAGCGCGTGCTGCCTCCCTGGTGGTTGTCTGCGAGAGGCCGAGGTCGAGCAGGGAGAGCCAGCCCAACAGGGCCACCGTCACAGCCCAGGGAGCGTAGGCGGTGGGTCCGACCGAACGAAACAGGTAGGCCACCAGCAGTGCGCTATAGGCTCCGGGCACCAGCGTCGCGCCGAGGTTCCAGAGGCCGAGGCGAGCGATCCCATGGAGAGGATCTGGGTTCGTCGCAGCGCCCGACGACTCCGCCACGTCGGGAATCTCGTTGATCGTCTCGCCAACGATGTCAGGGATGGCCAATCTCAGTCCCATGCTCGATCTTGTGCGGATGGTAGGGCATCGCAATGGGGCCGTCTCCCGGGCGGCGGCTCGCGGACGTAGCCTGCCTGTGCTGGCCGGCTGATCCAATCTACGTCGCGGTCGGCGGCGCCTGGGTCGGCCCGGCCGTAGGCGCGGGGATCTGGCCGGTCGCCTGGCGGTAGGCGGTCTCGAGTCCGGACCCCGCGGCGACGTTCATGATGGCGACGACCTGACCATTGGAAATGAGCATGTCACCCGTGGCGTCGACAGGGTCGGTGCCGATCACCTGCACGATCGTTGCGCCGGCCTGCGAGCCCGTGCCGGCTCGGACTTCCGCCGCGCCACTCAGCCGAAGGTAGCCGCCCGCGTCGTCGTCGAGGAAGCCGACGATGACCGATCCGTCCGCAAGGCGAACTTCCTGGAGGCGACCGCTCTGGGCGAAGCTGCGAGCCTCACCGGCGGTCGTCAGACGGGACCCAACAAGTGCTCCGCCGCCGATCACCGCGAGCACCACGAGCACGGCCAGGGCGCCTCGGACCAGCTGGGTGGCGCTCGGCAGGTGAACCGTCAGGGTCCGGCTCAACGAGCCACCGGCTTCCCGATCATGACCGCCTCCCAAGCATCCGCCGGAACAGGAGTTCGTACTGGTCGGTGACGTGGTCCCACGAGTACAGCTTCCGGGCTCTCGCCGCCGCCAGCTCGCCCAGATGCTTTCGCTGTTCGGCCGAGCCCACGAGCTGTCGGATCGCGCCCGCCAGAGACGCGCTCGAATTACGATCGTAGTACGAGCCGGCGTCGCCCAGGACCTCTCGATGTTCGGGGACGTCGTTGGCGATCACGCAGGCGCCGCGGCCCATGGCTTCGACCAGGGCCGGATGCGTGCCGCCGACTTCTGTCGCCTGGATGTACGCCGCGCAGTTGGACTGTAGCTCGCCGTAGCCGGTGCCGAACACGTACCCGGGCATCAGGACTCCCGGGATCGCCGAGGCCTCTTCGATGAGGGAGCGCTTGTACTCGGTCGCGTACGGCGCGTCGCCCACGATGACGAGCGGCATCCCCAGCGCCGCCTCGCCACCGGCCTGAGCGTACGCTTCGAGGACCACGTGGGCGTTGTTCTCGGGCTCGAGCCGGCTGACATAGAGGAGATAGCCGTCAGCGCGCAGACCGAGTGAGGCGAGAGTCTCCCCGGCCGGCACCCGCGTTGGGTCGGAGCCGTAAGGCAGGTAGAAGGTCTTTCTGCCGTACTTCTCGGTGTAGTAGCGGGCAATCACGCGAGCGTCGGAGACGAGGACGATCGGCAGCTTGGGCGAGAGCCAGGCGCAGAAGCGGTAGTACGTCCGGCCGGCGAGCCCCCACTTGCCGCGCTCCCATTCGAGGCCGTCCACATTCAACGCGACCTTGGCGCCGGTGAGGCGGGGCACCAGAGCGAAAGGGGAGTTCGCGTTGTTGCAGATCAAGACGATGTCAAAGCGGCGGGGGAGAGTGTCGAGCACCGAGATCGCGGTGTGCGCGACCGTGTCGAGATACTTGTGCCGGATCGTCGGCAGCACTCGAAGCCGCATGCCGAGATGCTCTCGCAGGCCTTCGGGGACGACGTGCGAGCGGCCGTACACCGTCACATGATGGCCGCGCGCCACCAACCGGCTGCCGAGCTGCTCCGCGAACGTTTCGAAACCGCCGTAGGCCGCGGGCACTCCGCGTGTGCCCGCAATCGCGATCTTCATCGGCGACGGCCCGGCCTTGAGTGCCGGTATGTCGTCGCTCACGGGCGGGCTTCCAGTGGGGCGGACTCGTCCGCCGGCTCGGTCGCAGGCGCCGGCCCGGGAGTCTGTGAAGCGTCCGACTCTTCCAGCGGCCGCTCTGTCAGATCTCCGAACCAGGTCATGATCTCCTCGTCGTTTGTGGTGCGTCGGCGCATGATGTCGTTGCGGCGGGCCCACAGCCCCGGGATGTTGCGCGCGACATCGCTCAGCGCTCGAAGCGACGTTCGTTCGTGAAGGACCACGTAGCCGGCGATCTGGATATCTCGGTACAGGATTCGCTGCCAGTCTCGTCTCAGGCCAAACGCCACGTCGTTCTTGAGCACGAGCTGCCATCGGTTGCGGACGGAGTTGCGATTGATTTCGGCCGGCAGGAGCGCCCTGCGCCCGGGCGCGACGCGCCTGCGGTGCCGCGCGACCGCGGCCGGCGTGTATTCGCATCGCCAGCCGAGCAGCTGGGCACGCCAGGCAAGGTCGACGTCCTCACGGTAGCTGACGAAGGATTCGTCGTAGATCTCGCCCTCGTAGGCGGCGTTCTCCAGCATTTCTCGACGGTACAGGGCCGCCGCCCCGCTGGGCCCGAACACGTAGCCCGGGGAGAGGTAACGGCCCGCGGCCGGTCGATTCGAGCCGCGGTCCGTGACGCGCCGGTTTCGGTGGGCAATCATGCCGGTCGAATCCAGTACGTCGTCCGGCAACTCGTGCTCGATCAGCTCGTGGGAGTTCCCCATCGCGTCCTCAGGCCGGAAGCGAAGGAGCCGGCCGGAAACGGATCCGATTTGAGGATCGCGCTCAAACGGCGCGAGCGCCTGGGCCACAAAGTCGTGCCGCAGCCTGGCGTCCGGATTGAGGACGAGGTGTATGTCGGCGGGAGCGAAGGCCATGGCGCGGTTCTGCCCTGCGGCGAAGCCGAGGTTGACCGGGGACCGCACGAACCGCGCTCCGGGCAACGCGGCGCGGGCGCGGGCCAGCCCGTCGTCGGTCGACGCGTTGTCGAGGATGATCACGTCGTCGACCTGCCGAGTCTGAGCGTCGAGCGCGGCCAGACACCCCTCGATGTCGCCGGCCGAATCGTACAGAAGGATGGAGGCGGTGACGGTCAGGGCCATAGGTCCGTCCGGTGCTGGCCGAGGTCCGCCTGAGTGGCGCTCGGCATCGTCGTTCCCACGAGGATGAATTGTGACCGATCCGCGGCGCTGGCGGGGTGGAGGGCCCGGCCGCCCGACGGTCCAGTCATGGGGCCGCCTCCGCGCGCACGCCGGCCAGCACTTCCAGAGCGGTGCGGGCCCGGTCCTGCCACCGGTTTGCAGCCGCATGCTCGAGTCGGGCCTGACGCGATCCGTCGAGGTGTCCGTCGAGGGCTTCCATCGCGGCCGCCGCAAAGCCAACGGGGTCATCCGCCACCACGGCCAGGTCCGGCGGCCAACCGTCTGCCGGCGGAACGGACGTCGAGACGACCGGCACGCCGGCGGCGATCGCATCCCAGGCTTTCATCGCATCCTGGGAACGCGTGTAGTCGTCGGCGGTATGTGGGACCACAAGTGCACGAGCCCCCGCCACGAACGCCCGAGCCTGGGCCGCCGGCAGTGGACCCACCATGCGAACGGAGGAGTGGCCGGCCAGCGCCGCCCACCCGGCCGGCTCGCGCTCCACCGGACCGGCAATGCGCAACGTGGCGCCCTGATGTGCCGCGCCGGCCAGGGCATCGGCGACCGCCAGCGCAAGCCGGACGTCGAAGCGCTCGTGGATTCGCCCGACGTAGGCCAGGTACGGCTCGGCCGCGGGGGCGCCCGGGCTCACGTCGGCGCAGGCGTTCGGGAGCAGGACGGCATGACGCGCGCCCATGGCTGAGAGTCGATCGCGCATGAGCCGTGTGTTGGCGAACACGACGTCGGCGCCTTTGGCCGCGGCCGAGTACCCGCGCCGCACGGCGTCCAGCCTGCGCCGACCTCTGACGAGCGGCGACAGATCCCAGGCGTCATAGGCGTCGAAGGCCGTGACGAGGCCGGACACGCCATCGAGCCTTTCGAAGACGCGCGCCGACTTTGGGTCGGCCACCCACAGCACCGTCGGGCCGGAGGTGGCCGCCTCCGCGACGAGGCGCGCCAGGAAGCCGCTCTCCATTGCACCGTATGGCCAGGGGTGCTCGACCAGCGTGACTCGTGTTCGCGCGACCGAGGCCGCCGTGCCGGTCCCGCGCTCGTTCGCTCCATCGGCGGCCGGATCGGGCCCGTCCGGTTTCAGTGGCGCCGCGAGGCCAAACCAGGGACCGAACCTTGTCAGCCGCTCGCCGCGCCTCGGAATGGCCGCCATCGCCCGAACGGCCAGGTCCGGCCGGAGCCGGTTCACCACGGTGACCGCGTCGAAGGCGCCGCTATCGATGAACTGCCGGAGAAGTGCGGCCGGCCGAGTCGGGATGTCGCTTCCAGAGCGAGCCCGGTGAGGCGAGACGAAGATCAGCGAGCGATCAGGCAAGACTCCGTAGTCCGAGATCCCTACGGCGTGCGCAACCAGGATGGTCGACGCTACGAGGACGCCGCGAGAGGCGACGAACGCGACGGCCTGGGCGCTCAGGTTCCTGGTCGGGCGTTCGGCCGCGAACCAGTTGGGGTGAGTGGGGTCGCCGCCCGGTGTGGTCGCCGTCACCGCAGACGCTGAGTCGCCGTTCGCAGCAGCGGCAGGCCGGCTGCGGCGAAGACCAGGATGGCGGCACCGATCATCGGGAAGACGCTGGCTACGGACAGGCCGCCCAGGTTGGCGTTGACGACGGCGATGATCGCGTATGCGTACAGCGCCCACCATGCGGGGTCGTTGCGGACCAGAGCGCAACGGTACAGCCACGTGAGGACGAAGCCGAGGATCAGCGGCACGAAGAACCACCCGGGCGGCCCGAAGTTGGCGTACGACTCTCCCAGGAGGCTGGGCACGGTTCCGCCGCCGGCGTAGACCTGACCGAGAGCGGTCTTGATGTCCTGGTCGAAGGTCGTCTGGTGCCCCGGCATCGTCGTCAGCAGAGGCTGGATGTATGTATAGCCGAGTCGCCACGACAGGTGCGCCGGCACGGCCGCCATCGTGAGATTGGTGTTCTGGACGGGGACGATCAGGTAGGCGCGCAGGGCCAGCTCCGTCAGGCCCACATAGTCGTGCACTTGCACCGCCCGCTTGATGTCGGGGTTGTTCCATGTCTCGGGGCTGTGCTCGAAGCGGTAGGCGCCGACCAAACCCGCGGCCACGATCACCACTGCCACTATCCCGGCCAGGCCGACCAGCAAGCGAGGGGTCACTCGGCGAATGCCCCAAACGAGAAGTCCCGCGAGCACGGAGACCTCGACCACGAGGAAGGCGTTGGATCGATTTGCCGTCGCGAGTTGGAGACAGGCTGTCGCCAGGACGGCTGCTCCTGAAGCCGCCAGCCAGCGCCACGATCTGCTCGAGACCGCCACCGCGATCAAGAGCCACGTGCCGGGCAAGGCGAGCAATGACAACACCCGCAGCGCGCTGCCGCCGCGATTCGACGCCTCAACTCGCCCCTGCTCAACCGATGACATGAAGAGTGGCACGCCGCCGATGCGGACCAGGTAGAGGACGATCGCTACGAGGCCGACGATTACCAGGGCGACGGCCAGGGTCAGCAGGAATCGGTCGACGGTCCGAGTCGAGGGAGCATCGGCGGGCTGGAGCTCCGTGGCCGAATCGCTCCGGCTCCATGCGATGCCTATGCCGGCGAGCATGCCGAGAACGGCCAGAACCACGCCAGCCAGTATCGCGACTCCGTGCACTGGACCGGGCAAGCCGTACACGACGAAGCCTGCGCCGTAGAAAAGGATGAGCCCGGCAACCGCTGCCACAGCGGGCGATGCGAAGGCGAGTCTTCGACCGGCGAAGGCGTCCCGGTATGCGGCCGCCATTCCGCGCGTTATGGCCGTGGCGAAGACCCGGAGCCCCCCCCGTTTTGGCAGGCTATCTCCAGCGTTCGGCTCGGTCGTGCCTGCGCCCGGTCGGGGCAGGCCTTCTCGTTCGTCCCCGATGATCTCGGACCTCCTCATTGCGGCGCGAAGGCACAGGGTACGGGCAGAAGTGGGAGCAGGCCTGGCGGAGTCCATGTCGTGCATGGATCTGCCCCGCGGATGGTGACGTATCCCATGGCGGCTGATTCGACTGTGCCTTGCCCCCGATCCACCGCAATACGGTAGCAGAGCCTCGCCGGGCGTTCATTTCAGGTCAGGTAGCCAGATCGTCCGCGGGTCCGTTGCCAGAGGCCTGGCTCGATTGCGCCAGGGTTGCCCGGCCCATCGCCGACGAGTTGGCGGACGTTTTACCTATTGAGCCGGTGCGCTGCGGCGCCTACGGTCAGATCGACATCCCGTGGGTTTCGGAGGCTTTGCATTGCTGGATCCCCGTCGTCCCAGCGCACTCAAGGGGGGGCGCCGCTGGGTTCTTGTGGCCGCACTACTTGGTTTGCTATTGCCGGCAATTCCGGCGGTCGCGCTCCCCGTCGCCGCGGCCAGCACCCAGACCGCGGTGATGGACAACTTCGACGTCGCCAGCCCGACGTGGTATGTCAAGAGCGGCCCGGGGACGGTTGCCCAGTCCGGCAATACCGCGCTCGCTCTGTCTTACAACTTCGCCTCGGCCGGCCAGATCATCGTCGCGCCCAAGCTGACTCGCCCCGACCTGCCGGGTCTTCCTCGACGCGTCTGCGTCGATGTCGACGGTGATGGCAGCTGGAACGTCGTCGACATGCAGCTGCGCGACTCGACCGGTGAGATCTTTCACTATCGCCTGGGCAACTTGAGCTTCACCGGCTGGAGCACGCTCTGCGTACGTCCGGGCACGGACGCGCCGGCGGCGACGATCGGCGGCAACGTCGACGGCGTGGTGGATCTTCCGTTGGCCATATTCGGCCTCGTATTGGACAAGAACCCAGGCGGAAAGGCTGTGACCGGCCGGGTCCTCTTCGACGACCTGCGAGTCGAATACGAGGCATGGACGCCGCTCAGCTCCGCCGCGGCCGTTTTCGTCCCCAGCGCCGGTCAGACCACGACCCTCCGCCTTGGCCTCCAGGAGGCCGCAACGTTCGTCGCCACTCTGACCGACGAGGCCGGACGAACTCGGACCTGGAACGGGACCACGAGCGGGGGTGGGGCGCAGCAGTCGCTGGCCTGGAACGGGACCGACTCCGCCGGCACCGCCATGAGCGGGTCCGTTCGAGCTCGGCTGAAGATCACGCGCAGCGGCGTGTCCCAGACGGTAGGCGTGCCGTATCTCGCGGGGCTGCCCGCCAGATACGAGCCGGCCAGCCCCGGTTCGATCGTCGGGATCAACTCCTACGTCGACACGATCAACACCAGCGAGCGATCGTCGGCCGAGACGCAGGTTCGATTGATGGAGTCGGCCTACGTCCGCCAAGCCCGCGAGGAGTTCGACTGGCATCTGATCGAGCCCAGGCAGGGCTGGTTCGAGTGGGCCAAGTTCGACCAGGCGGTCGAGATCATGCAAGCTCACAACATCGCCGTCCTGGGCAAGCTCCTCTCTCCGCCGTCCTGGGCCAGCTCGGCGCCTTCTGGGTCGGGGTCATCGCTTCTGGGTTGCTACCCGCCGAGCAACACCGCCGACTATGCCGCCTACGCCCGAGCAGTTGTGCATCGTTACAAGGACAGGGTGCACGTGTGGCAAGTCTGGAACGAGGAGAACTGGGCCTCGGCCTGGTGCCCTGCACCGAACGCGACCGCGTACACGGCCCTGCTCAAGGCGGCCTACGCGGCCATCAAGGCTGAAGACCCGACCGCGACCGTGTTGATCGGTGGCCTGGCGGCCTCCGACCGCACCTTCCTCGACAAGATTCGGGCTGCCGGCGGGTGGAACTCGTTCGACGCTGTCGCGATCCACACCTACGTCAACGGAGCGCCCGAAGTTAGCATAGCCGGACAGTGGTTGGACGAGATGCGGGCCTACGTCGACTCCGTTGGCCGCAAGCCCATCTACATCACCGAGTTCTCATGGTCGACGTCCACCGGATCGGGCGTGAGCCTGGCGGCCCAGGCCGAGTACCTGTCGCGGTTCTATCTGATGGCCGCCAAGGCGGGCATCGCCGGCGTCTTCTGGTTCCAGTTCCAGGCCCACAGTCCGAGCGCCAGCTCGGTGGACGACAACTACGCCGTCGTCAACTACGACGGCACGACGCGGCCGGCGTACGCGGCCCTGCGTAGGGTCGGTGAGGCGCTCGACCAGGGAAGCGTCCTCGGAGACGCAGACCCGAACGCAGCCACGCGCCAGGTCGCCGACAAGATGGCCTCGACCAGCGGTTGGACGGCCATGCCTCTGGGGGGCGGTTCCGCCAAGATTTCGACTTCGACATCGGTCGGCCACGGCGACTCCTCGTCGATGGCGGTGGGCTACTCCTTCACGTCGTCTTCGACTGGAGTAGAACTCCGGCGCAATCTGACACTGCCGGGCAAGCCCACATCGGTTGCCCTATGGGTTCTCGGCGACGACTCCGCCAGTCCGGTACACATCAAAGTCACTGATGCCACGGGCGAGACATTCCAGGCCCGGGTGGGCAGTCTCCAGCCAGGCTGGCAGCGACTCGTGTTTCAGTTTGACAAGGCTTCCTTAAGCGGGGCGCACAGCGGCGGTGATGGCGACGGCGTGATCGACTATCCGGTCAGCCTGACGTCGGTGTTCATCTACCGCGGCAACCTGGGTCACCTGAGTGGCACGGCCTACCTCGACGATGTACAGGTCGAGAGCGGGCTCTCGGTGAGGGGGTTGGCCGTGAGTCGTCGCGGGGGCGTAGAGCAGATCCTCTACACGCTGTCGTCTCCGGCGAAGCAGATCGTGCCGACAACCGAACCCAGCTGGATCGCCGACGGCTCGACGACGACTGCCGTCTCGGCATCCGGCGGGGTCGTGAGCACGAGCCTGTCGGGCCTGCCTGTCAACATCCTCAGTTCGCCGGCCCTGACCGCACCGAGTGTCCTGATCCACGCCAACGGCACCCGGACGGCCACGGCCGTTCGCTGGCCGGCGGGGGACGGCGGGAGCTACACCCTGCAGATTCTCGACAAGAACGGGAGGCTCCTGACCACCTTGCCCCGCGTGTACGTTTCCGCCGGCATCGCGTCGGCGTCCTGGGATGGCTCGATCGGCGGCAAGGCAGTGGCAGTCGGCTCCTACAAGCTGATCGTGGTCCTGACCGGCGTCGACGGTCGCGTCACCAAGCTTGGCAAGTCGGTCACCGTCGCCGCTGGGTAGCATGCCGGCGCGTCCTGAGGGACGCCCGGCAATCTGAGCCCTTCGTACCCCGGCTTCGGCGGCCAGTTCCGCCGACCGGCCACACGTGAGGCGTCGCGTGGAATAGCGGCCCGCGTGTCCGTGTGTCTTCGCGCGCGTTCGCTGCGCCTTCGGCGTCTCCCGTACAATGCACGCTGGTTGGCCCACCCGCCCGGCAAGAGGACCCATTGATCGTCATCCTCGTCGCGATCGCAGTCTGCCTGCTGCTGCTGGGTATCTGGTCCGCACTCCATCCGTATGACGCCCTCATTCTCCTGCTCGGCCTGCTCGTATTCCACAGCGGCGCGGTGCACGTGCTGCAGAACGTCTTTCAGATGGACAGCCGGCTGCTCCTCCTCCTGAGCTCCTGGAAGGAGGTCGTGATCGCCGGTGTGGTCGTGGCGGCGCTCGTTCGGTTTCGGCGACGACCCTTTCGCCCCGATTTCATCGCCCTCGTGGTCATCGCGTTCCTGGGCCTGATCGGAATCCGTGTCGCACTGGACATGGTCGCCCGGGTGGGGTTGTCCGACGAACTGCTCGGGGCGCGCAATGCGAGTGAGTTCGCGATCCTGTTCCTGGCAGTGACGATCCTCGCGCCCGACGTGGCGTGGCTGCGCCGGGCGAGCTGGGTGCTCGT
>Ga0182021_10002315_pt1 | contig 22134 bp, 19 predicted proteins | sample 612E3MmetaG_FD_120493 | JGI IMG/M metagenome (GOLD analysis project Ga0182021, IMG submission 120493) | Permafrost microbial communities from Stordalen Mire, Sweden - 612E3M metaG (Illumina Assembly) | ecosystem: Environmental > Terrestrial > Soil > Wetlands > Permafrost | place: Sweden... | reverse complement strand
GTTTTACGCGGATGCCGACTACATCGAGGCAATGTATACCCGGATGCAGCCCGCCCTCGCCCGGCCTTACGATCATCTTCTTTTCAGTTATCACGGCCTTCCCGTGCGCCACCTGCGCAAGGCCGATTCCTCGCGCGCTCACTGCACCCTCGTGCCGGATTGCTGCACGACCTGCAGCCCGGCCCAGGCGACGTGCTATCGGGCGCAGATCACGCGCACCACGCAGCTCCTCGCCCGGCGCGCCGGACTCGACCCCGCGCGTTATTCCATCTCCTTCCAATCCCGCCTCGTCGGTGAACCTTGGCTCCAGCCCTACACCGATCACGAGCTCAAACGGCTTCCCGCCGAAGGCCGCAAGCGGCTGCTCATCATGACCCCGGCCTTCACCGCCGACTGCCTGGAAACGCTGGAGGAAATCCGCATCGCCGGGCGCGCCACCTTCCTCCAGGCGGGCGGCGAGTCATTTGAACACATCCCCTGTCTGAACGACCACCCGGCTTATATCGATTTTCTCGCCGGCCGGGTGCGCCGATGGCTCGTCCCCGGCGCGCCGGGCGGAGTCCCCGCGTCCGTCCCGCTCACGACGTAAGCACGCGACACCGGTGCCAATCCGGTGGTCCTCAACAACGTCCGGCACTGTCAAAAAATCCTGAAACTCCCGGCGCTGGCCCGCCACCGCCGCTCCGGTCCACTTTTCTCTTAACAATGGGTCCACTTTGGGCACGATCCGTGCCCCCGATGAGGCGCTCGTTTTCCTACCAGCGCAACCTCGACTCAGGCTTCCGTGGGTGATCTATCGCAAACGCAGCCGACTGTTGCCACCGGTGCAAACCCCTGTGGCGCAGGCGGAGCGTTGCTGGTCCTTGATGGCAACGGGAAGATTCTGGTCGCCGATCGCGGCGCGCGGTCGCTCTGGCGGGCCGGAGAGGCGGAACTGACCGGAGAGCCTTTCTCGTCCCTTTTTGCCTTTGAGGTCACCTCGACGGATGCCCACTGGCTGGAGTCGCAATGGGACGTTTTGCTGGCCACCGCGACCGCCGCGCCGCTCCGGCTCACCGCCCAGCCGAAGGACGGTGCGCGCTTGGAGGTGTCGGTGCGCCTCGAACCGGCCACGTCCGTTTCTGGTCCGGGATGCCTTGCGTTCGTGCAGCCGGTCGCGGCGGCGGCCACCGGGGGCGACTTGCTGACACTTCTCGCCGACCGCAGCCCCGCCGGCGTGTTTGATCTGAATTTCAAGACCGACACGTTCTACTATTCCTCCGCCTGGAAGAGACAGCTCGGCTACGCGGAACACGAGCTGAACGCCTCCTTTGAAACCTGGCGCAACCTGCTGCATCCCGAGGACTCCGCCGCCGCCCCCGACCGGGTCACGACCAAATACTTCAGCGGGGCGCGGAGCTTCTCGCTCGAGTACCGCCTCCGGCACAAGAAGGGCCACTACGTCTGGCTCCAGGGCCTCGGGCTGCAGGTGTTCGGCGCCGACGGCGAAATCGAACGCGTGGCCGGCGTGAACCTCGACATCTCGGAGCGCAAGGAATTCGAGGAGGCCTCGGTCGAAGGCGAGGAACGCCTGCGCGAGCTTTCCGAGCACGGCCCGCTTGGCGTGTTTGACCTGAATTTCGCGGCTAACCGGTACTGGCTCTCGCCCGCTTGGAAACACCTGCTCGGGTACGCCGCGGACGACGTGATCGACGGTCCGGAGGCGCTCGCCAGCGTCATGCCCCCCGAAGATCTGCCCGCCGGCCTGCAGGAGTTTTTTCTCTCCAAACATCCCGGCCAGCCCGCCTACCTCGACCTCGGCCGGCTGCGGCACAAGGACGGGCACTATCTCTGTGTCATCAACGGCGTTTTCCGCCAGGTGTCGCGCAAGCGGGAGGTCCTCCGGGTGATCGGTTTTCACTGCGCGCTGCCGGCGGAGTTGCCCGCCGCCGGGGCGCAGGCCATTCCCCCGGCGTTGCTCGCGGACGCCTTCGCCGAGCTCCACGAGGGACTCCTGCTCACCGACGCCGCCGGCCGGATCACCTTTGTCAACGACAAGGCCGCGGAACTCCTCCGGGAAATGCCTGACAGGCTCCGCGGCCGGCCGCTCACCGAGGTGCTGCTGCTTGTGCACCGCACCAGCGGGCGGCCGGCCGAATTCCCGACAAACCGGCTGCTTGAGCTCGGCCAGGCCGTGGCGCTCAACAACGACTATGCGCTCAGCCGCGCCGAGGGTGCCGCGGCGGCGCCGATCAGCTTTAGCGCCCGCCCGGCCCAGGACTCGGCCGGCGGCATCGTCGGCGCGGTGATTGTCTTCCGCAACCCCGAGCAGATGACGCTCACACCCGATGAACTCGCCAAGGCCAACCGCTTCGAATCGCTCGGCGTGCTGGCGGGCGGCATCGCCCATGATTTCAACAATCTGCTCACCACCGTCCTCGGCGGCGTCTCACTCGCCAAGGACGCCCGCGACTATTCCAGCCTTGAGGACAGCGAAACGGCCTGCATGGCGGCCAAGGCGCTGGCCAAGCAGCTCCTGAACTTCGCCAAGGGCGGCGCGGCCACGGAAGCCGTCCTCGCGCCTGTCAACGTGCTCAAGGAGGCTTCGCAAGTTGCGGCCGCCGGCTCCGCCACCGAAGTGCTCGTCGCGGTGGCGCCGGGGACCAGCAACCTTCTCGCCAATCGCGAGCAGCTGCGGCAGGTCTTCCAAAACCTCGTGGTCAACGCCATTCAGGCCATGCCCGACGGCCGCCCGGGCCATGTGTGGCTGCGGGCCGGCAATGTCACGCTCAACGACGGGCAGGTGCCACCGCTCCCCGCCGGCGAATACGTGCAGTTCGAAGCGCAGGATGATGGCGTCGGCATCCCGCCGGAGAATCTCCAGAAGATCTTCGATGCCTTTTATACCACCAAGAAGCACGGCACCGGCCTCGGCCTCTCCACCGTGCTCGAGATTGTTCGCAAGCACGCCGGCCAGATCGGCGTCGCCTCGACCGTGGGGTCCGGCACGACGTTCACCATCTTCCTGCCACAGGCTGCACAGACTGCCGAGGTGGAGGCCCACCGCGCGCCCACCCTGCGGTTCGGCACCGGTCGCATCCTGTTCATGGACGATGACGAGAAGATCTGTGCGCTCACGGGCGGCATGCTCGAGAGTCTCGAGTACAAATTTGACACCGCCCGCAATGGGGAGGAGGCCATCGGGCTCTACAAGCGCTACCTAAACATCGGCCGGCCCTATGACGCGGTCATCCTCGACCTCACCATCATCGGCGGAATGGGTGGCGCTGATACCTACAAGAAGCTGCGCGGCCTGGACCCCGATGTGCGCGCCATCATCGCCAGCGGCTACGACAACGAGGAAATGGCGAAGGAATTTCTCCAAATGGGCTTCTGCGGTTACCTGACCAAGCCCTATCGCGTCACCGACCTTGGCCGCATCCTGAAGACAGTGCTCGGCTAAGAAACCCGCCCGGCGGATTCCTCTCGCCAGGTGAGCGCGTGGCACATCGCGACACCAGCGGCGTCGGCCTCATCGGGCGCCAGCACCGCCCCCTGGCCCAGCAGCGCCATCATGGTGCGCTGCATTTGCTGTTTGCTCGCCCGGCCCGCCCCCACCACCGCCTGTTTCACCCGCAACGGCGGGTATTCGAACACGGGCCGGCCGCGCAGCGCCGCGGCGGCAATGGCCGCGCCCCGGGCCGCGCCCAGAATCTGGGCCGTCTGGAAATTCTGCACGTAAATTGTCTGCTCCAGCGCGACATGCCGGACGCCGGTCTCGTCGAGAAACTCCATCACCGCCCGGTGGATCTCCGCCAGCGCCTCCGCCAGCGAACGGCGCGCCGGAACGCGGACGGTGCGGGTGCGGAGAAGCACGGCTGGTCGCCCGGCGGCGAATTCGATCAGGGCCAGGCCGGTGCCGCGCAAGCTCGGGTCAATGCCGAGCACCCGGCCCGTGAACGGCGGCCGCCGCAGGTCCGGGGCCTCGGGCCACGCGCGGGCCGCGAGCGTCCCCGCCAGTTTCGCCTTCCACATCTGCCTGACCGACATGCGCGCCATGGATGAAACCACGCAATACACGGATCACCTGAAAAAGACACGATTATCCGAAGAACAACTTCAATCCGGCGGCGAACGTCAGCACGAGCGCCGTCAGTTCAAACCATTGCTGGTTGATTCGTTGGATGATCCAGCGACCGGCCAGCGCCCCCGCCAGCACAGCCGGCGCGAGCAGCAGATTGGTGAGCAGACTGGTTGGCGTGATCATGCCGAGGCCGGCCATGAAAGGCACCTTGAAGAGGTTCAGGCAGAGAAAGAACACCGCCCCCGTGCCCAGGAACTCCATCTTCGGCAGCCGCATCGCCAGCAAATACAGGATCATCACGGGGCCGGCCGCGTTGGCCACCAGCGTCGTGAAGCCCGCCAGCACCCCGGCCGTGATGGCGAACCACGCGGGCGCCGTCGCTGCCCAATCATCGGGTTCCGGGAGGGTTCTCCCGGTCTCCGCGACCTTGGCAGAGCCAGACCATTTTCGCCAGACGTGCAGCAGGAACATGGCCACGACGATGCCGCCAATCAGCCGGCGCGTCGCGGCATCGTTGAGCTGACCGAGGGCGAGCGAGCCGAGAATGACGCCGAGGGCGGTCCAGGGAAAGAGGCGCCAAAGATGGCGCCAGGCCGCATGGCGCCGGTAACTGGCCACTGCCACGAGATCGCCAAAGATCAGCAGCGGCAGGACGAAACCCGTGGCCTGCCGGGCGGGAAGGACATTCGCAAACACGGCCACGAACAGGATGCCAAACCCGGCGATGCCGGTTTTTGCCACGCCGACCAGAAACGCGCCGAGCACGACCAGCGCCCATTGCCAGGGTTCAAGATTCATCTTTGTGGGACCATGATTTGCGCTCGTCCGTCAGGGCATGACTCGTGACCGCGCCGGATCCGCGGCGCGGCGCCGGAGCTGGCCGCACGCCGCGTCAATCTCCTGTCCGCGCGAACGGCGAAAATGCGCCACCACCCTCCGGGCCCGCAGTTCACCGATGAACGCTTCCGCCGCCGACTGCGGGGATGGGGCGTAGGTCCGCCCGGTCACGCTCAACCCGGTTGCGTTGTAATGGAGCAGGTTGACGTGCATCCGCCGGCCCGCCAGCAGCGCGGCAAGCTGCCGGGCCTGCTCCCGGGAGTCGTTCACGCCCGCGAGGAGACAATACTGGATCGAGACCGGCCGGCCTTTGTTCTTCGCCTGAAAGCGGTCGGCCGCCGCCATGATCTCCTCGACGCCAAAGCGCCGGCCCGACGGAATCAGTCTCGCGCGCGTGGCATCGTCCGGCGCATGCAGGGAAACGGCCAGATTGATGTTCAGGTCCGCCGCCGCCATCGCGTCGATCCCGGCCACAATCCCAACGGTCGAAACAGTGATCTGCCGCCAGCCGAGCGCCCCGAGGTCTCCGCCCGCCATGCGTCGGACGGCCTCGAGCACGTTCTCGAGATTCAACAGCGGCTCGCCCATGCCCATGAACACCACCGTCTGCAGCCGCCGGCCGGCCTCCTTCGCTTCGCGGCGCAGGTGGAGAAACTGCTCCACCATTTCTCCCGGTGACAGGTTTCGTTCGAACCCGCTTTGGGTCGTGGCGCAAAAGTCGCAGGCCAGAGCGCAGCCGACCTGCGAGGAAACGCAGCCGGCCACCCGGTCTTCCCGGTAAGCCGGCATGACCACCGACTCGACGGTCTTTCCGTCCGCCAGCTTCAACAGCAGCTTGATTGTTCCGTCCGCGGCAACCTGCCGCGCCGCCAGCGCGGAGACCAGCCCGCCGCATTCCGTTTCAAGCCGGGCCCGCAGTCCGCAGGGCGCGCCCAGCCCCGGCCATTCCACCGCCCCCGCATTTGCGTAAAAGCTCCGCAACAGCGGCTTCGCATGCGCGGCCTTGAAACCCCATGCCTCCAGTCGCTGCTGGAGTCCTGCGAGGCTGTATTCCGATAGGGAATTCATGTTCATGCGATGGCCGCGAAATGGCCTGTTTCCACGCGGAAGACCTGCCAGTGGCCCAGCGCGGCATCGTCGGGCAGGCTCGTGCCCGTGGCAATGATCTGCAGCGTCGGGTCCAGTGCGGCCCAGAAGCGTCGGCGCCGCTCGGGATCGAGTTCGCCCAGCACGTCGTCGGCGAGCAGGACGGGCGGCACACCGGTGCGCTCCTGGAACCAGGCCGCCTGCGCCAGCCGCAGCGCTAGCACGAGGCTGCGCTGCTGGCCTTCCGAGGCCACTTCCCGTGCCGGATGGCCGTCGAGCGTGAACTCCAGGTCATCGCGATGCGGCCCGCGCTGCGTGGTCTTCAGCAGTCCGTCCCGCTCCCGGCCGGCCGCCAGCACGGCGGCAAAAGCCCCTTCGTCCGGCTGCGCAAAATCCGGCGCATACGCCAGCCCGGCGGCTTCCGCCGCGGGCGCGATGCGGGCGTAGGCCGCCCCCAGGTGCGCGGCCAGCACGTCAACGCTTTCCGCGCGCAGGGCGATGAGCCGGGCGCCCGCCGGGACCAGCTGCGTTTCAAACGCCGCGAGCTCCGCGCCATCCCGCCCGGCCTTGAGCAGGCTGTTCCGTTCCGCCAGCGCGCGGTGGTAGGTCTGCAATGCGAAGAGGTATTCCGGATTCGTCGCCGCCAGCGCCAGGTCGAGCCAGCGGCGGCGCGCGCCGGGCGCGCCGCGCACGAGCAACTGATCCTGCGACGAAAACACCACGGTCGGGAACCGGCCCACGTAATCCGTCAGGCGGATGATGCGCTCCTGATCGCACCAGACTTCTTTGCCGTCCGCGCCCAGTTTGATCGTCACGGTGGTGTCGCCGAGGCGCTCGTGTTCCAGTTCACAGGCAACTGCGGCACCGGCCTGCCCGTGCGCAATCACCAGGCGGGCCTCCACCGTCCGGAAGGAGCGCAGGGCGGTGAGAAAGCCCGCGGCTTCTAGCAGGCTGGTCTTCCCCTGCCCGTTCGCACCGACCAGAAAATGCTGCCGGCCCTCGAAGGCGAGCTTCGCCAGCGTCACATTGCGCCAGTTTTGGACCGTGAGTTTGCGCAGGCGCATGATCTCCCCTCAGGCTTGGATCAGCCGGGTCGATGCAGTTGAGGTGGGGCGCGTTATCCCTAGCGCGCCGCTTTGCCGACGCCGGGGGGACGGCGGTTTAGCGATAACCCGCCCTACCCCCTGGCGTGGATACTTCAAAGGTAGACGCGGTCCAACTGCATGAATCCGGACTAGACCGGGCGACCGTGACATCCGCCGTTCAACTTCGGGCGAAAGCATCGCTGCGCGGTGGTCGAAATACGCCATGAATGATCCTTTCAGCACCCGGCCCACGGACGCAAGCTGCGGCCGCGGCGCGCCAAGAATTCCTTCGCGCTCTCCGCGATCTTCTGTCTAATCCAGGCCATGAACTTCGACACCTGCCTGCAGGAAACCGTGCGAACGTTTCAAGCCCTGCAAACCATCCGCCCGCAGGTCGATTGTGCGGGCGACATGATTCTCCGCACGCTCCGGGCCGGCCAGAAGCTTCTGATTTGCGGCAACGGCGGCAGCGCTGCCGAGGCGCAGCATTTCTCAACCGAGCTCGTCGGCCGCTATTTCAAGACCCGCCGGTCGCTCCCGGCCGTCGCGCTGACCGCCGACGGCACGCTGCTGTCCTGCATCGGCAACGACTTCGGCTACGACGACGTCTTTGCCCGCCAGATCGAGGGGCTCGCCCAGCCAGGTGATCTCGTGGTGGTCTTCACCTCGAGCGGCAACTCGGAGAACATCCTGCGCGCGATCCGGGCGGCGCAGCGGCTCCAGCTGGAGAGCATCGCCTTTCTTGGTCGCGGCGGTGGTAAGGCAAAGGGACTGGCAACCTGTGAGCTGATCGTTCCCGGAACCAGCGGTCGCGCCGCGCAGGAGGCACACCTGTTCCTGCTGCATACGTTCTGCGAACGGATTGACGCAGAATCGGCCTAGGCGGTCGAGGCGGCGGCTGCACCGCGCTGCTTCCGGCAAGCTCGCTTTGTTTCTTGCTCGCCGACGCGGCCGGCCTCTTGCTCGCGCCCTTATGAGCACAACTTCCACTTCCGCCGAACACGCCGTCATTAAGACCTCCTACGGCGAAATGACCGTCGCCTTCTGGCCCGACGTCGCCCCCAAGACCGTCGAGAACTTCAAGAAGCTCGCCCGCGAGGGTTTCTACAACGGCACGGCGTTCCACCGCATCATCAAGGGCTTTATGATTCAAGGCGGCTGTCCCAACACCCGGGAAGGCGCCACGGGCATCCCCGGCACCGGCAGCCCCGGCTACAAGGTCAAGGCGGAGTTCAACGCCAAGGCGCACGAGCGCGGAGTCCTGTCAATGGCGCGCTCGACGCATCCCGACTCGGCCGGCAGCCAGTTCTTCATCTGTCACGGGGCCGCGCGTTTTCTCGACAAGCAGTACACCGCGTTCGGCGAGGTCGTGAAAGGCCTCGACGTGCTTGACCGGATTGCGAACGTGCCCTGCTCCGCGACCGGCGGAGAGAAGAGCACGCCCATCGAACGCATCGCCGTGGAGAGTGTGGTGATCGTGCCGGCCGCGTAGGAACCTGCCCGCTTCTGGCGGGATCAATCACTCGAGAGTCGCGCGACGGGCAGCGAATGCCAGGCCGGCCGCGTCGGATCCGGGCGATTGTCCGCCTGCGCCTGGCTCCGCCGGCCCACGAGCGCGCGATGTTCGGCCCTCGACCTTCGCCTGCCTTCAACCGGCGTCAGGCCGGCTTAGGGCCGTCCGGTGGCCCTACCGGTTTCTCCATCTTACGGGGGCAGGTCGTGAGGCCGAACGGCACGTAGGCTGGGCAGAATCGCACGGCCGCGGTCAGAAGCGGCAGCAGGCCGATGAGGCCCCACCAGCTCCGGCCCAAAACCCCCAGGCCGAGGATGACGAGACCGAGAATCACCCGGATAGCGCGATCCGTGGTTCCAATGTTAATCTTCATGACTGCCTCCTTTTTTCGACCGCGGTCTTGAGGAGATGCCGCGGCATCTTGGCCATGGGGTGGCCATCCGCACGATCTATTCCTGCCGACAGTGCCGGTCAAGCCGGACGGACCCGTTCGCATCGGCCCGGCCTTCCTTACCCAGCCGACGCCTTCCAGATTCCGCGACAAGCGCAGGCTTGGCAGGGAGGCCGTGATCGGGCACAACGCTGGAGCATGAACACCGCGGTCGTTTATGCCCCGGCAATCGGTGTGGTCCTCGGCCTGCTCTTCCTTTGGGGCAGTCTGCGTCTGCGGCGGAAGCGCCGCCTGATCGACGACCTGCCCACCGCGAAGACCCAGGGAGTCTTCATCGGCCTCGTGGAACTGAAGGGCACCGCCGAGATCGAGGCGCCACTCACTGGGTTCCTCAGCGGCCAGCGGTGCGTGCAATATCACTACCAGGTCGACGAGCACTGGTCGCGTACCGTCACGGAGACCTATACCGACAAGGAAGGGAAGTCCCAGACCCGTACCAAACAGGAAAGCGGCTGGACCACCGTCGCCCAGGGCGGGGAATCCAGCGCCTTCTATCTGCAGGATGACACCGGTACGGTGCTCGTGCGGCCCGAGGGTGCCAAGATCGAGCCGGCGGGACTCTACGATCAGACCTGCGACCGCAGCCACCCGCTCTATTACGCAAAGGGACCACCGCAGGCCGTGGCCAACTCCGACCACCGCCGCCGTTTTGTTGAAACCGGCCTTCCGCTGCATGCGCCGCTCTACCTCGTCGGCCAGGCGCGCGAGCGGACCGACGTGGTCGCGCCCGAGATCGCCGCCGACAAGGAGGCCCCGATGTTCCTGATCTCGACGCGCACCGAGGAAAAGGTCCGCGCCGGCCTCGGGCGCGGACTTTGGGCGCTCGAAGTGCTGGGCGGTCTCGTCTTCGTCGGCGGATTTGCGCTGCGCAACCACGGACTCAACCACATGCTGTTCATGGATTGCCTGCCGCGGTACGCGGAGCTGGCAGCGGGCTACACCGCTCTCGCCTTGATCGGCTGGGTATGGATGGCCTACAACAGCCTCGTCGGCCTGCGCAACCGCGTGCGGCAGGCGTGGTCGCTGATCGATGTGCAGCTGAAGCGCCGGTACGACCTGATTCCGCGGCTGGTCGAGACCGTTGCCGCGCTGCGCACGCATGAAGCCACCACCCAGACCGCGCTCGCCGCCATGCGCAACCAGCTCGCCGCCACGCCGCCCGGCGTGAGCGGTCCGGATTTCTCCGGCTGCGTTCCGTCGCTGCGCGCTGTCGTCGAGGCCTATCCGAACCTCAAGAGCGACTCCGCTTTCCTGGCCCTGCAGCAGCAACTCATCGAGACCGAGCAGCGCGTCGCGCTGGCCCGGGCTTATTTCAACGACATCGCCACCTTCTTCAATACCCGGCTGGAAATTGTCCCCGACCGCTGGCTCGCGGTCCTCGGCCGGATGCAGCCGCAGGCGCTGCTGGCGGCCGCGGACTTCGAGCGCGCGTCCGTCCAGGTCAAGCTGGCGGAGTAATCACTTCTTCTCCGCCACGAAATCGCGCCCGCCCTGGTGCAGCACGAGCCCCGTGACCAGGCCCGACGCATCGCGCTGGAAGGCGATCTGCGCATCCACAGCCTTGTAGAAGAACTTGTCCTTCGCCGAGGCAAAGACCGGCAGGCGCGATTGGCCGGTTACCTGCACCGCCAGTCCGCCGTCCTGCACTGTCACGTTCAACAAAACTGCGGGCGTAAGGGCATAATCTCCGACGTAGCCCTGCAGCTGTTCAACTGGCAGCGTAATCTCGACGAGAAGCGCCACTTCGCCGCGCTTCGCCCGCTGGTCCATCCCGTTCTGGTGCAAGACCAGCGCAACCACCTTGCCGGCAGCATCGCGTTCGAAGGAAACCTCGGCCTCGACGTCCTTCACTTTGAAGCGGTCAATGCCCGCCGGGACCAACAGGAGCTGCGATTGTCCGGTGGCTTGGAGAAACAATCTCCCTTGGTCCGTTGTCACTGACATGACAAAGGTCGGCGCCAGCGGGTAGCGGCCAACATAATCTTCGAGATTGGCCGGCGAGGCTGCGCCGGTCGCAGCGGGCGCGGGCGTGTTCTTATTGCCCCGCAGCAATCCCATCGCCAGCCCGTCCGGGCTCTGGGCGATGTTGACGAGGACGACGACGCCACGTTTTCCGCGCGGATCGAAGCCGACGAAGCTCCGACAGCCGCCCGTGCCGCCGTTGTGCCAGATAACAGGCGGATCGTCGGCCGTCAGGTGCCAGGCGAGGCCAATGGAGCCAACGAGCCCTACCAGCGGCCTCATGGGTTGTGCGGTGGCGGCAAACGAAGCCGCGAGCGGTGTCTCCCGCAGGCCCAGGCACGCCTGCAGGAACAGGGCCATTTGCCGCGCCGACGAGCGGATTCCGCCGGCCGGGGCGACCGCGTCCCACGTCCAGTTTGGAACCGAGGTGCCTTTATCATCGTGCCCCGGCGCCAGGTCGGCCAGCGCCGCCGCGCCCCGCAGTCCGAGCGTGGTCTGTGATAATCCGAGCGGGTCGAGCACGTGCTGGCGCAAAGCTTCGGCGTAGGACTGACCCCACGCCGCCGCGAGCACTTGGCCGAGCACAGCCGCGCCATAATTCGAGTAGGCATAGTCCGCCGGCGGCTTCACGCTTCCGGCGCTCGTGGCCAGCGCCGCAAGCAGTTTCTCCTGCGTGAAGTCCGCATATGGATCGCGCATATCCGCGGGGAGGAAACCGGGCAGCAGGCGCGGCAGGCCCGAGGTGTGGGTGGCCAGCATCAAAAGCGTGATCTTCTCCAGCCGCGCCAATCCCTCCGGGTTCGTCGGGACCTGAAGATATTTCGTGACCGGATCGTCGCGGTTCACCTTGCCGGCGCGCTCGCTCTCCGCGAGCAGCAGCGCCGTGAAGACTTTGGTGACGGAGCCGATCTCGAATTGGGTGTCGGGCGTGACCGGCCGGTCGTCGCCCTTGGCGAAGCGGCCAGTCTGAAAGAACTGCACCCCCTGCTCATCCACCCAAGCGACCGCCACGCCGCCGGGTTTGTCCTTGTTCCAGGTATCGATGAGAGTCTGCACGTCAGGAGTGGCCGCGGGGCAAAGGGAAATGAGCAAGAGAGAGAACGCAACGCCAGCCGCGTTCCGCCGGATTACCCGGGAGGTTACCAAGGAGTTCGTATTCATGATTGAGAAAGGAGAGCCTGATGCAGGTCTTCGAGTTCGCGCAGGCGGGGTTCAATTTGTTTCAGAACCGCCCGGCGGTTGATTTTCCAGGCGCCCCAAAAACAGAGCGGCAGGACGACGGCGACATAGAAGATGACCCAGGCCAAGGCGGCCGGATTCCCCCGTAACGCCGAGAAGAACCCAGGCGGAGCTTTGATGATCAGGACCCGCATCACCGTGGCGCCCGCGATGACGATCGCGCCGCCGCATGGCAGCAAATACCATGACCAGATATTGAGAAGAAGGTAGCGCTGACGGTGAAGCTCAGCGACGTCGGCTTCGACCTTGGCGACCAGCGGCGCATCCGGGCCCAGTCGGAGCCGGTGAGTTCGGAATCGTTCGCGGATGAAGAATCCGGAGATTCCGAGAATCAGCGCGATGGCAAAGGCCATCGGCCAGGCCTCCTTTCCCATGTGCCACCAGGAGTAGGCGAAAACCCCCGCGACGACTACGCCGGCCGACGCTTCGAGGAGGTCGCGCGCAAAGAGGGTGGCGGCGAGCTTCCGGCGTTTCTTCTCAAAAGTCTCCTTCAGGGCCGCCAGATCGGCGCCCGCGCCGACCGGCAATTCCTGGCGTTTCCAGACCGCTTCGTAATCACTCCAGTTCATCGGTTACTCCTTTCAACAACACAGCGAGGCGTTTGCGGGCGCGCGTCAGGGCCACGCCCACGTGGTTTTCGGTGAGTCCGGTCACCTCGGCGATTTCGCGGTAGGCCAGATCGTCAAGCATGAGCAGCACGAGCGCCCGTTCGGACGGCTGCATGGCCTGCAGCGCCGCGTAAAGCTGTTCCAGCATATCCTGGTGTCCGGCAACATCGGCGGGAGTCGCCGCGTCAGCCGTCAGCCGCGAAATGTCTGCCTCCGGTTCGAGGTGACGTTCCCGGCGCTGAGTGGCCCGGCGCCAGGTCAGCGCGGTGTTGAGACATACCCGGTAAATCCACGTTGATGGTTTCGCCTGACCAGCGAAACGCGGCAGGGAAACCCACAACTGGAACATCATTTCCTGCTCCAGTTCCGCGACATCGGTCGCGTCCTGGGTGAACGACCGCGCCACCTTTATGAAGATGCCGCGATGGTCCTCCAGCCAGGATTGGAACAGTGATTCGTTGGCGACGGACTGACTCATTACAGCTGATTAGTCGCCGCCGGGCACCAATCCTTACACCGATCGGCCAGATTTTTCCCGCGCGGCGTGGGCCCGCGAGACCTCGACGTATTTCTCGGCCCAGTGGCGAAGCCCGGCTTGCTCCTTCTCGCTGAGCTCGCGGGCAATCTTCGCCGGCGCGCCCAGCACCAGCGAACCGGGCGGACAGGTGAAATCCTGGGTTACGAGCGCGCCCGCGCCGACGATGCTCCGCGCGCCGATGCGGGCGCGGTCAAGAATGGTCGCCCCCATGCCGATGAGGCATTCGTCCTCGATCGTGCAGGCGTGCACGATGGCGGCGTGGCCGATCGTGCACCAGGCGCCGATGACGGCGTCGCCGTCGTCCGCGAGGTGCACGATGGCATTGTCCTGAAGGTTGGTGCCCTCCCCCACGACGATGCGCGCAATGTCGCCGCGCAACACAGCGCCATAGAAGACGCTCGACTTTGGGCCGAGCGTCACGTCGCCGACGACCGTGGCGGTGGCGGCGACCCAGCTCGCCTGGGCAGTGTCAGGGGTTTTGCCGAGATGGGCTTCGAGTCGTTCCTGGATCGTCATGAGGCGCCGGGTTCAGTCTTCCTTGGCATACGGCACCCCGATGGCCTTGGGTGCGACGGCCTTGCCGACAAACCCGGCCAGCAAGAGTACGGTGAGCACGTAGGGCAGCGCCAGAATGAACTGCACCGGGATGACGCCGACAACCGGCAGGGCCACACCCTGGAGCCGCGCGGCCAGCGCGTCGGTAAACGCGAACAGCAGGCAGGCGCCGAGCGTGGGATACGGTCGCCATTTTCCGAAAATCAGTGCGGCCAGCGCGAGGTAGCCCTTGCCCGCGGTCATGTCGCGCACAAAGCCCGCGCTGGCGGCGGTCGAAAGGTAGGTGCCAGCCACGCCGCAGAGCACACCGGAGATCAGCACCGCCTGGTAGCGCAGGCCGTTGACCGACAGGCCGGCCGTGTCCACCGCTGCCGGGTTTTCCCCCACGGCTCGCAGCCGCAGGCCGAAGCGCGTACCATGCAACACCCAGGCCGCGGCCGGCACGAGCGCCGCCGCGAAGTAGACGAGCAGGCTGTGGCCGCTCAGCAGCTCTGCATAGAGCAGGCCGGGCGCCGGCGTTGCCCGCGCCTGCTCGGCCCACGGCCAGGTGATCTCCAAAAATCGCTGGCTCGGCGCGTTGAGCTGCGGAGTCTGCCCACCGAGACCGAACCACGCCAGGGCCAGTGATGGACCGAGTCCGGCCACCATGATGTTCACCGCCATGGCGGCCACCACCTGGTTGCCGCGGTGGGTGATGCCCGCGAAGCCGATCAGCAGCGCCAGCGCTACGGACACGAGAATGCCCGCACCCAGCCCGGCCCATGCCGAGCCGGTGACCGCCGCCACGGCGGCGGATGCGAACGCCGCGCCGAGCATTTTGCCCTCGAGGCCGAGGTCGATCACCCCCGCTCGCTCGGAGAACATTCCGCCCAGCGCCGCCAGCAGCAGCGGCGTGGCCACGCGGATGGTGGCCGCCAGCAGCAGGACGATGAGCGTATAAGTTTCCATGGTCTATTCCGCCTCGTTTTGCGGCCGCCGGGCCAGCACCGCCGTGAGCGGCGCGCGAAAGAGGTTCTCCAGGGCACCGCAGGCGAGAATCACGAGTCCCTGGATGACCACGATCATGTCACGGTTGAGGTGCGGCAGGTCGAACGACAGCTCCGAGCCGCCCTGGTAGAGCCCGCCAAAGAGCACGGCGGCGAGGATAATGCCGACCGGGTGGTTGCGACCCATCAGGGCGACCGCGATGCCGACAAAGCCGGCGCCGCCGGGAAAGTCCAGCAGCAGGCGATGCTGCACGCCCATGACCTCGTTCAGCCCGAGCCCGCCGGCCAGCGCGCCAGAGATCAGCATGGCCGTAATCGTCACGCGCGAGGGCGAGATGCCGGCGTACACCGCCGCGACCGGATTCTTCCCAGCGGTGCGCAACGCGTAACCCCAGCGGGTGCGCCAGAGGTACACCCAAACGAGGGCCGAGGCTGCGAGCGCGAGCAGAAACGCCAGGTTGAGCGGCGACGGACTGAGGTGGATCCCGAGGGGGGCCAGCAATGCGCGCATGCCCGGCAGGCAGGCGGCGGCGGCGAGCTCGCGTGACTCCGGCGACTGCTGGCCGGGCTTGATGAGCACGTTGACCAGCAGGTAAGTCATCAGCGCCGAGGCGATGAAATTGAACATGATCGTGGTGATCACGATATGGCTGCCGCGCCGCGCCTGCAGCCACGCCGGGATGAACGCCCACGCCGCGCCGAAGACGGCGGCGGCGCCCACCGCCGTCGGCAGGATCGCCCAGAACGGCCAGTGCCGGTCCAGCGCCAGGCCAACTAGGCCGACGCCCAGGCCGCCGAGGTAGGCCTGGCCCTCGCAGCCGATGTTGAACAGCCCCGCGTGCAGCGCCACCGCCACTGCGAGACCGGTGAAGATGAAATTGGTCGCGTAATAGAGCGTGTAGCCGACGGCCTCCTGCGACCCGAACGCACCCGCCGCCAGCAACCGGAGAGCCGTCCAGGGATTCTCGCCCGCGGCGGCAATGATCGCGGCCGAAACGGCAAATGCGGCGACCAAGCTGACAATCGGCAATAACCCGACGTCGGCCCAGCGCGGCAGCCGGCCCGGGGCGCTCATGCCGCGCCCTCCTTCACTCCGGCCATCAGCAAGCCGAGCTTCTGCTCGGTGGCCTCGGCGCGAGAAAGCTCTGCGACGATCTCGCCGCCAAACATCACGAGAATACGGTCAGAAAGGCCGAGGATCTCGTCGAGTTCGACCGACACTAGCAGTAGGCCCTTGCCCGCGTCGCGCAGCGCCACGAGCTGCCGGTGAATGAATTCGACCGCGCCGATGTCCACCCCGCGCGTGGGCTGGCCGATCAAGAGCACCTGTGGATCGCCGTCGATTTCGCGCGCCAGCACCAGCTTCTGCTGATTGCCGCCGGAAAAGGCCGAGAGAAGCCGCCCGGGCTCCGGCGGCCGCACGTCGTAATTGCGCAGCTTGTGCTCGCAGGCGGCGGCGATGGCGGCGCGGCGCAGGAATCCTCCGCGGCTGAACGCCGGCCGGTCCTGCTGGCCGAGGATCGCGTTGTCCTGCGCCGTGAAGTCGCCGATGATGCCCATGCGCAGCCGGTCCTCCGGCACGTGCGCGAGGCCGAGCCGGCGCCGCTCGCGCGGTCCGACGCGGCCGCGCACCAGGTTCCGGCCCTGGAGGACAATTTCGCCACGGGTGGGCGTGAGGATGCCGGCCAACGCTTCCAGAAGCTCGGTCTGGCCGTTGCCGGCCACGCCAGCGATCCCGAGGATCTCACCAGCGCGCAACTCGAAGCTCGCGCGCCGGACGCGCGGCACCCCGAAGCGGTCGCGCACCTCGAGGTCCTTCACCGCCAGCAGCACACCGCCGGGCCGAGCCGGGGTTTTTTCGACCTGCAGCAAGACCGACCGGCCGACCATTTGCTCAGCCAGCGCCCGCTCGGAGGTGGCGCTGGTGTCGGTTTCGTGCACGACCGCACCTTGGCGCATGACCGTGACGCGGTCGGTGACGGCCATGATCTCGCGGAGCTTGTGGGTGACGATGATGACGGTCTTCCCCTGCTCCCGCAGCCGCCCGAGCAGCGTGAACAGCTGGCTGGTCTCCTGCGGCGTGAGCACGGCCGTCGGCTCGTCAAGGATGAGGATCTCCGCGCCGCGGTAGAGCGCCTTGAGGATCTCGACCCGCTGCTGCATACCGACCGGCAGTTGTTCCACCACGGCATCTAGCGGCACCGCGAGACCGTGGTTGCGTGCGATGCGCTCGAGTTCGGCTCGCGCGCGGGCAAGCCCCTGCGCCAGCCAGCGGCCCCCCTCGGCGCCGAGCACCACGTTCTCCAGCACCGTGAAGTTCTCCACGAGCATGAAGTGCTGGTGCACCATGCCGATGCCGGCCGCGATCGCGTCGTGCGGCCGGCGGAAGTCCGCACGGCGTCCGTGGACGCGGATCTCGCCGGCGTCGGCCCGGTGGTAGCCGTAGACGATGTTCATCAACGTGGACTTGCCGGCGCCATTTTCGCCGACCAGACCGTGCACGGTGCCGGCGGCTATCGTGAGCGAGACCGACCGGTTGGCGTGCACCGCGCCGAAATGCTTGTCGACACCTCGCAGTTCCAAGGCGGGAGGTTCATTCCTGGCCGGGCCGGCCGGCTCCCCGGGAGGCTGCACAGGCACCACGTTCACGGCGTCTTGTATTCGGGCACCGGTAGCTTGCCGCTGATAATGTCGGCCCTCGCCTGGTTGACGCGCTGTTCCATCCCGGGCGTCACGAGCTTCCTGTTGTATTCGTCGAGCGCCCAATCTACGCCGTCTTCCGCGAGGCCGAGGAACCGCGGTCCGGCGTGCCACGCGCCGTTTTTCGCGTCGAGGAACGCCTTGTAGACCGCCACGTCCACTCGTTTCACCGCCGACGTGAGCACGCTGCCCGAGTGAAGATAGTTCTGGTTGCTATCGCAGCCGATGCTGAATTTGCCCTCGTCCGCGGCGGCTTGCATCACGCCGAGGCCGGTGGCGCCGGCCGCGTGGAAAATCACATCGGCACCCCGCCCGAACTGGCTGCGCGCGAGCTCGGCGCCCTTGGTGGGATCGCCCCACGCGGCCGGCGTCGTCCCGGTCATGTTTTCGAAGATCTCGATGTCCGGCCGCACATACCGCGCCCCGGCCCGGTAGCCCAGGGCGAACTTGCGGATCAGCGGGATGTCCATGCCACCGACAAATCCGACCTTGCCGGTCTTCGAAGCCAGCGCTGCCAGCATGCCGCACAGGAAGGACGACTCCTGTTCGCGAAAATTGACCGACTGCACATTGGGCAGATCCACGGAGCCATCGATGATCGTGAACGCGACGTCGGGGAAGCGGCGGGCCACGTCCTCGACTGCGGACGCCTGGGTAAAGCCGACCGCCACGATGACCGTGGCGCCCCGCCGCGCCAGCTGGGTCATCACCTGCTCGCGCTGCGCGGCGTTGGTGATCTCGAACTCGCGGAAAGCGATCCCGGTATCCTGCTTGAAACGCTCCGCCCCGACGCTGGCCGACTGGTTGAAGGAGCGGTCGAATTTTCCCCCAAAATCATACACGATGGCGGGCGAAAAATCCTTCGCCCGGGCGGCAGGAAGCAGCGCCGGCAATGCCACCAATGCAGCAAGCCAAGGCAGGAAAACAGCGGGTAATTGTTTCATGGCGGCGGCCGGTCGAACGCCGCCACCGTGCAGGAAAGGATTCGATTATTCAACTCCGGAGGTCGGTTGCCCCGCAGTCGGGTTACGCCGGTGGTCGCCGCTCGTCGATTCAGTGAAACAGAAGTTCCCACGACAATTCCGCGTTCGAAATGCGGATGTAGGAGCCTGCTTGCAGGCGATTCCTCGATCGCCATCCTTTCTCGCCAAAGCGACAGCGGACGGGTTGCGAGCAAGCTCGCTTCTACAATTGGCCTGGAAACGACTAAATCGTCACCCGCCATCGACATCCGGCAGACCGAGTTACGCGATCGAGGCATTGGTGATGGCGGTCATTCGCCCAACTGATTATTGGCAGGCGCGGAGTTAGGCAGCTTGATAGGCGATCGCCGGTACCTCTAGGCTTGTCACTTCCCTCAGGAAAACCCTCTCAAAATGCCCCCCGAGACCGTTCATTCGGAACTATCCACCGCCCAACTGACTGCTTGGAAGGACGAAGAAGCCTCCCTGCTCGAATCGCTGGAGCAGATCGAACACAAGCACGGCTTCATCCCCCGCAATATCGCCGAGGAGATCTCGCGCGTGATCGAGGTCAAACTCGACCGCCTGAAGAAGCTCCAGACCAAGGTCGAGAGCAACGTGCGCAAGGAGGTCGACACGCTAGTCGAGAAGTGGAAAGACGAGGAGGGGTCCCTGATCCTGATCCTGCACGAGATCGAGAACCAACACGGCTACGTGCCGCGGGAAATCGCGATGGAGGTCTCCTATGCGCTCGGGGTGAAGCTCGCCCGCATTTACGAGGTCCTCACCTTTTACAACTACTTCAAGCTCAAGCCCCCGGGGCGGCACAACATGGCCCTCTGCATGGGCACCGCCTGCTACCTGAAGGGCGCGCCCGCGATGCTCGCGGAGGCCAAGACCCTGCTCAAAGTCGAGGAGGGCGCCACCACCGCCGACCGCGAATGGCACCTCGACGTCGTCCGCTGCATCGGCTGCTGCGGCATGAGTCCCGCGATGGTCGTCGACGGCAAGACTTACGGCCGGCTGAACGCCTCCGACGTGTCGCGTATTGTCAATCAAACCACCCAGCCCAAGGCCGCGTTATGAACAAGCTTACCTTTGCCGATCTGGAGCCTTACGCCAAGACTTGGGCCGACTCGGGCCTGAACTGGGTGCGGGTGAGCATGGACACCGGCGGGATCGCGGCCGGGGCCGACACGGTCTGCACCATCTTTGAGAAGGGGGTTGGCACCCTGGGATTCCCGGTCGAGGTCCGCCGCGTCGGCAGCCTCGGCTATTCCTTTGCCGACCCGCTCGTCGAAGTCGCCCGCGAGGGCATGCCCCGCGTGATCTACGGCCGCGTCGACGACGAGGTCGCCCATGACATTCTCGAGCGTCACCTAGCCGGGAAGAAGCTGCTCGACGATCATATCCTTGCCTGGCGCAACCGCGCCCTGACCTTCGACGGGCCGACCACCTACATCCTCGTCAAGGACACCAGCAACGAAAAGGGCGACAAGTCCCAGTTCTTCCAGTTCTCCCTGGCCGAGGAGCTCAAGCGCTGCAACCTGCAAGACAAGGTGCAGGTGGTGCGCGCCGCCGACATGGGGGTGTACGACGAGGGCGTCGCGGTGCAGTTCCTGCCCTCGCGCGTCACCTACACCAACGTGCTGGCCCCCGATGTGGCCCGCATCGTCAAGACGAGCGTGCACGGCAAGAAGGTCATCGACGATCTGCTCTACAAAAAGCCCGACAAGCAGGTGCGGGTGGTGATGCGCAACTGCGGCAAGTTCGATCCGGAAAACTTCCAGGACAGCCTGCGCTACGGCGTCTACCAGGGCCTGATCCGCGTGCTCCGCGGCATGAAGCCGGAAGATGTGATTGCTGAAATGAAGACCAGTGGCTTGCGTGGCCGGGGCGGCGCCGGTTTTCCAACGTGGCTCAAGTGGCAGATCACGCGTGCGGTGCAGCGCACGCCTAAATACATCATCTGCAACGGCGACGAGGGCGACCCGGGCGCTTACATGGACCGCAGCGTGCTGGAGGGCGATCCACACAGCGTGCTCGAAGGCCTGATCATCGCCGCCTACGCCATCGGCGCCACCCGCGGCTATTTCTACATCCGCGCCGAGTATCCGCTGGCCGTAAGCCGGGTACAGAAAGCCATTGCCGACGCGCGGGCCGCCGGCCTGCTGGGCGAGAACATCCTTGGTTCCGGCTTCTCTTTCGACGCCAAGGTCCGCCTCGGCGCCGGGGCGTTCGTCTGCGGCGAGGAGACCGCGCTCATCGCCTCGATCGAGGGCAAGCGCGGCAGCCCCAGCCCGCGGCCACCCTATCCCTCCGAGCGCGGCCTGTTCGGCCACCCCACCGCCATCAATAACGTCGAGACGCTGGCCGCGGTGCCAGCGATCCTCGTGCGGGGCGGAGACTGGTATGCCCAGCATGGCGTGGACAAATCCCGCGGCACGAAGGTCTTCGCGGTCACCGGCAAGGTGCGCAATCCCCAGCTGGTCGAGGTGCCGCTCGGCGTCAGCCTGCGCGACATCGTCTTTGACCTGTGCGGCGGCGTCTTCGGCGGCAAGACCATCAAGGCCGTCCAGACCGGCGGTCCCTCCGGCGGCATGATTCCCGAGCATTTGCTCGATACGAAAGTCAGCTACGAAAGCCTGCAGGAGCTCGGCTCGATCATGGGTTCCGGCGGCATGATCGTCATGGACCAGGACGACTCGATGGTCGAGGTGTCGCGGTTCTACCTTCGCTTCTGCGTCGACGAGTCCTGCGGCAAATGCGCCCCCTGCCGCATCGGCGGCTACCAGATGCTGCAGATTCTCAACCGGGTGTCCCGTGGCCGCGGCGAGAAGGGCGACCTCGAGCGCATCCGCGCCATCTCGAAGGCCATGCAGAAGGCGTCGCTGTGCGGACTCGGACAGACCGCGCCCAACCCGGTGCTTTCCGCCCTCCGCTACTTTGAACCCGAGTTCAAGGCCTACCTCGAAGGCGGGGTGAGCTACGCGCGGAAGATGTCCGCGAACCGCCCCGCCGAGTCCGTCGCCGCCGAACCCGCCAACGCCTGACCCCTCCGCCATGGTTGCCACCGCCACTCCCCTTCCCGCCGTCAATCTCAAGATCAACGGCCAGCCCATCACCGTGCCCGCCGGCACGACCATCCTCGAAGCCGCCCGGCAGGTGCAGGTGAAAATTCCCACCCTCTGCCAGAACGACGACATTGAGCCGACCGCCGCCTGCGGGATGTGCATCGTCCAGGTCGCCGGCCAGTCGCGCATGCCGCGGGCCTGCTGCACCCCGGTTGTCGAGGACATGGATATCACCACCAACAGCGGCGAGCTCACCGAGATCCGCCGCACGGTGCTCGAACTGCTCCTCTCGACGCATCCCAACAGCTGCCTCACCTGCGGCCGCAACGGCACGTGCGAACTGCAGGCGCTCGCCGCCGACTTCGGCATCCGCACCGAGAGCATCAAGCGCATCGTCACCCCGATCCCGCCCGACAATTCCAATGGCTCCATCATCTTGGATTTCACCAAGTGCATCAAGTGCGGCCGCTGCGTG
>Ga0182021_10002313_pt1 | contig 22140 bp, 21 predicted proteins | sample 612E3MmetaG_FD_120493 | JGI IMG/M metagenome (GOLD analysis project Ga0182021, IMG submission 120493) | Permafrost microbial communities from Stordalen Mire, Sweden - 612E3M metaG (Illumina Assembly) | ecosystem: Environmental > Terrestrial > Soil > Wetlands > Permafrost | place: Sweden... | reverse complement strand
GGTGTAGTCGGCGGGGATTTTCCCAAGGAACATATCAAATTCTTGGAATCGCGGCAAATAGATTTGGATGGATTGCAGATTATCGAGAATGGCAAAACTTTTCAATGGGGCGGGAAGTATCATTACGATTTGAATGTTCGCGATACGCTGTTCACGGATCTGAATGTCTTTAAAAAATTCGATCCAAAAATTCCTGATAGATTTAAATCTTCCGCGTATGTCTGTTTGGGTAATATTGACCCGGTGTTGCAATTGCAGGTACTGAATCAAATCAAGAAACCGCGGCTTGTTGTCGGCGATACAATGAATTATTGGATTGATACAAAACTCAAAGAATTGATAGAAACTATGAAATGTATGGATGTTATCATTGTCAATGATTCTGAAGCGCGTCTGCTGACACAAGAACCCAACCTCATCAAAGCCGCAAAAAAAATTATTAAGATGGGGCCAAGCATTATTATCATAAAAAAAGGAGAGCATGGTGCAATGCTCGTAACAGAGGATACTATTTTTTCAGCACCTGCATATCCCCTGGAAACTATTTTCGATCCAACGGGTGCGGGAGATGCCTTTGCAGGTGGTTTCATCGGCTGGCTTGCACGAACCGAGGATCTCTCTTCTGAAAACCTCAAACGAGCAATCATCTATGGCAGTACATTGGCGTCGTTCTGTGTCGAAAAATTTAGCGTGGATAGTCTGCGTGATTTGAGTTATCTCAAAATTCATGACCGGTTCCATTCTTTCATGGATTTATCACGATTTGATGAGAAGTGATTGCAATGAAGCCGTTAGAATGGATACACGGCAATATCCAGTTTCTTGACCAAACAAAACTTCCTCTCGAAGAAGTATTTATTAAAACGGATGATGTTGTCGTTCTCACTGAAGCGATTAAACGTCTGGCAATCCGCGGTGCACCGTTAATTGGTATTGCTGCAGCATATGGTGTTGCACTTGCAAGTCTTCAGTATAAAAAGACCGACGCAAACGAATTACGATTTCACCTTCATTCGACAATCAATATTCTTGCATCAACCCGTCCAACTGCCGTCAATCTCTTCTGGGCTTTAAACCGTCAGCGCCGTATAGTGGATTCATGGCAGTCGAATTCTGTCGCCGACGTGCAAAAGCGCCTCGTGGACGAAGCGGTTCTCATTCATCAAGAAGATATTGAAATGTGCGAGCGCATCAGTTCCTATGGGGTCGAACTTCTTCCACTCTCGTGTTCCCTTCTGACTCATTGTAATGCCGGCGCTCTTGCCACCGGCGGTTGTGGTACAGCGTTAGGAATTGTGTCCAAGGCATGGGAAAAAGGAAAACTCAAGTGCGTCTATATTGATGAAACACGACCGCTGTTACAAGGTGCACGCCTCACGGCATGGGAAATGAAACAGGCGAATATTCCAGCAACGCTGATCGTCGATAGCATGGCGGCCGTTCTGATGAGGCAAGGAAAAATTGATGCAGTACTTGTTGGTGCAGATCGGATAGCAATGAATGGCGACGTTGCGAATAAGGTGGGAACATATGCGATCGCAGTGCTGGCGAAGCATCACGGAATTCCATTGTATGTCGCCGCACCAATTTCATCAATTGATTTTCAGATCAAGACGGGCAAAGATATTCCCATAGAAGAGCGGGAGGGAAAAGAAATTACAGAAATATTCGGCAAACAAATCGCACCGGAAGGTACCACGGTTTATGCTCCAGCGTTTGATGTCACGCCGAACGAATTCATTACAGCTATTGTTACAGATCAAGGAATTGCATATCCACCATTTTCCGAGTCAAGGCATTTGTTTCAATCGCTTATTACTCGCTCATAATCGTCGCCGCCAATGCTTATTAAGACCGAAGCAATAGTGTTAAAATCGATGAAGTTCGGTGACACGAGCAAAATTATCACGTTCTATACGAAAGAATATGGTAAACTGAAAGGGATTGCAAAAGGAGCGCGGACAGCAAAGAATAAATTCGGTTCTGCATTGGAACCGATAACACGTTCGATGCTTGTTATATATAAAAAGGAGCATCGCGATCTTCACCTGATATCGCAATGCGACGCCGTCGATTCGTTTAAATTTCTTGCTGAAGATTTAGATTGCATGACCACGGCGTTCGCAGTGATTGAGTTCGTTAACCAAGTTACTCATCACGAGGAGTGCAATCCGGCGCTCTTTGCATTGCTCGGTGAAACATTGGACGCCCTCAATTTCAGTCATAAAAATTATTTTTCGTATTTACAAGCATTCCGATTACGGCTTGCCTCGTTGTTTGGCTATGCACCGAACGTTGAAGTCTGCAGTGAATGTGGAAATCCTCTCACCATGGGCAAAGGTGAAAAGGAATTTGCTTTTCAGGTGGCTCGCGGAGCAGTATTTTGTAATCGATGCTGCATGCCCAAGGAGTCTTCCATAAGCATCGGAGATCAAAGTAATGCGTTTATTTCTATTTCGACAGAGGCGTTGGAGATTGTACGGCGGCTCCTGAGTGCACAAATGAACAGTCTTGGCAACCTCGAGTTTGATGCACAGGTCGGGAACCAAATCGATGAGTTACTACGTCTATATTTACGATATCACTTTGAAGGATTAAAACCTTTGAAATCGATAGAATTATTTCATCAATACAGTAAAGCTGCAAAATAATAGGAGGAAACAAGATGTCAGTAAAATCAACACTAGCGGCTGTCTTTCTCATAAGTCTCGGAATTATTTTTGGGGTTGTGCTGGTCTCAAGCTTCAAAGGAGTAGATTTCTCTTTTGCCGGTGACGATGTGAAACTTGGCGCCCAACAGACCCCGACTAAACCAAATGCTACGCTGCAGACATTAAATGAAGCATTTCATGAAGTCAGTAAAACGGTAACACCGTCTGTGGTATACATACAAGTCGAAATGAGTAGAGAATCAGGATCAAATTCTCAGGAAGACCCAGGTCAGTTCTTTCATCGGTTCTTCGGACCGGATTTTAAATTCGATATGCCAAAAAGCGAACCGGAAATTGGAGCCGGTTCCGGTTTTATCATTACGGCGAATGGATATATTCTCACGAATAATCATGTTGTTGCCAATGCAAAAAAGAATGGGATGAAAGTCACGCTGTATGACACGAGAGAATTTAAAGCAAAACTGATCGGCACAGATAAATATACCGACCTTGCTGTAATAAAAATTGATGCAGAGAATCTGCCGGTAGCTATGCTTGGTAATTCCGACGATGTGGAGGTTGGTCACATTGTATTTGCGATTGGTGCTCCATTAGGATTACAATCGACTATGACGCAAGGGATCGTCAGCGCATTGGGACGTAACATTGGTATCATCGGAGATGCGTATGGGATCGAGAATTTTATTCAGACTGATGCCGCTGTCAATCCTGGCAATAGTGGTGGCCCGCTTGTCAATATCAATGGAGAAGTTGTGGGAATAAATTCTGCCATTGCTACAACAAATGCGCGGTATCAGGGTTACAGCTTCGCAATACCGCTAAATCTTGCTAAACAAGTTGCCACAGATATTATCAAATACGGGAAATTCCGGCGTGGATTTCTTGGAGTGCAAATTAGGCCGGTTGATGCTGTCTATGCAAAAGCCGCTGGACTGGACAAAACAAAAGGAGTTGCTGTAGAATCAGTTACGAAAGATGCATCGGCCGATAAAGCTGGACTAGAGTATGGCGACATTATTCTTACAGTGGATGGGAAAGAAGTGAACTCTCCGCAGGAGTTGCAAACAACAATCGCAAGCAAACATCCGGGATCAATTATCTCACTCAAAATTTGGAGAGATAAGAAAGCAATTGAGAAAAAAGTGACTCTTGGTTCACGCGATGAAGAAGGTGAAACGGTGGCGGAGAAAGTTCAAAGTGGAAAAGACGAAACCGATTCTGATGTCGAAGCAGATAAGACTGTTGATGTAAAGGAAATTGGTGTCACTGTGAAATCAATCGATGCAAAAATAAAGAAGCGTTACGAAGTAGAGAAGGGCGTATTAGTTTCTGACATCGAAGAACTAGGCCCAGCACAAGAACGCGGATTAAAGAAAGGCGATATAGTAACGGATATCGGAGATCAAAAAATATCAACGCCGGATCAATTTGGAAAATCGATTAATAAATTGAAGCCGGGCGATGCTGTCATGCTGCGTGTAAAAGGCGAAGATAAGAAAATGCGTTTTGTCCCTATTGAAATACCTAAATAATCTTCAAATCTTGTAATTTTTAATCAATATTTTCAAATGCGCGGCTGAGCACATCGGTCGCGCTTTTATTTGCCTGCCAATTGAATCTCCCTCTAAAATTTGTTTTATTGAAAGAGCACCTAATGATACAATGTCATTAGTCTTCATATTATTCATCACGAGAACAACCCTATGATCCGATATCTAACTGCAGGAGAATCACATGGCAAGGCACTCGTCGGTATTTTGGAAGGGATGCCGGCAGGTGTCGAGATTTCAGCTGAGTACATTGACCGCCATTTATGGCGGAGACAGCAAGGCTATGGCCGCGGCGGCAGAATGAAAATTGAAACCGATAAAGTCGAGATCCTTTCAGGCATTCGATTCGGCAAAACGCTCGGCTCTCCAATTGCTTTAATGATTCAGAATAAGGATTGGCAGAATTGGAGAGAGAGGATGTCGGTAGAAGGTGATGGAACAGGAATCGAGAAGATTACAATTCCTCGTCCCGGCCATGCGGATTATTCAGGTGCAATGAAATATGGATTTGATGATCTACGTAATGTGATTGATCGGGCAAGTGCGCGGGAGACAGCGATGCGTGTGGCACTGTGTACTATCGCCAGAAAATTCTTGGAAGTTAATGGCATTTTTATCGGCAGTCATGTCTTGAGTATTGGTTCGGTAATGGTGAGGAAGCGAACGAAAATCGATCAAATGATTGTACAATTCACCAACTATTCACCAATCACGGCATACCAAGTAGCAGAAGAAGCGGATAAATCCGAGGTGCGGATGCTTGATAAGTCGGTTGCAATAAAGGCAATAACAGAGATCAAGAAAGTAAAGAAAGCAGGTGATTCGCTTGGAGGAATATTTGAAGTGATTGTGAGCGGTGTTCCTGTGGGATTGGGGAATTATGTGCAGTACGACAGAAAGTTGGATGGCCAACTTGCGCAAGCGCTGATGTCGATTCAGGCAATTAAAGGTGTTGAGATTGGTGATGGATTTTTAAACGCGACAAAATATGGTTCTCAGGTTCATGATGAGTTCACATTGAAAGATGATAAGATTGCACGAATAACAAATCGCGCCGGTGGACTTGAAGGAAGTGTCACAAATGGAAAGATGGTCGTTCTCCGTGCCGCAATGAAACCGATTGCCACGCTTGCTAGACCATTGAAGGCAATCGATCTTGCAACCAATACATTAGTAGAATCCCGGTATGAGCGATCCGATGTATGTGCTGTGCCGGCCGCATCGGTAATTGGTGAGGCAGTGATTGCCCCGGTTTTAGCAAATGCATTTTTAGAAAAATTTGGTGGTGATTCAATAACAGAGATTAAAACGAGATATAAATATTGATCGTGATGGGAGTCATTTTTACTATCTTGAAAATGACTTTATAAGGATTGAAAATAAAAAAAATACCTCGCTTGGTAATGGCTCGCGCTTTACCCTTATCATTATACGACCCTTGAACGGAGAGAATCCAAATGAGTCAATCAGTTTTAAAAGATTACAGCTTGTGAAAGGAATTTAAAATCAAAATAACATTGAAAAAAAAATCCCAGACTGCCGGAAATAACCGTAAATACGAACAGTAACCAATTATTCGATCATATATAAAAATAAGGTGTTTGTGATGTTGAAATCCATATTGCTGCTAACTCTTATTTTCATGGTTGCGTTCCCCGCAAATGTTCTCGCGCAAGAGAATGATTCAGTACAAACTGCAATCTGGGAAAAGGAATTTCGTTCTATCCCGCAGCCCGAGAATCTTCGCAGTACTATGAAACTCCTATCCGCCCACCCGCACCACGTTGGATCGGCATATAATAAACAAAATGCGGAATGGATACTTGCAAAGTTCAAAGAGTGGGGATGGGATGCACATGTCGAAATTTTCGATGTACTCTTTCCGACGCCAAAAGAACGGATTGTCGAACTTGTAGCGCCTGGAAGTTTTATTGCAAGACTCCAAGAACCTCCGCTTGCTATCGACCCGACATCAAGCCAACATGACGAACAGCTTCCCACATACAATGCATACTCGATCGATGGTGATGTCACTGCATTGCTTGTGTATGTAAATTATGGTCTCCCAGAAGATTATGAGCGGCTCGAACGGATGGGCATTTCTGTCAAGGGATGTATTGTGATTGCACGTTATGGAGCATCGTGGCGCGGCATTAAACCAAAGGTTGCAGCCGAACATGGTGCAGTAGGGTGTTTGATTTATTCGGATCCCGGCGGCGACGGGTACAGCCAGGGAGATGTGTTTCCAACTGGAGCGTTTCGCCCGAAAGATGGAGTGCAGCGCGGTAGTGTTATGGACATGACATTGTATCCCGGCGATCCGCTTACACCCGGAGTGGGTGCAACGAATCATGCCAAACGCCTTTCTATAAATGATGTGCAAACGCTGACGAAAATTCCCGTCCTTCCGATTTCGTATGCCGATGCTCAACCCATGCTTGAAGCATTGAACGGTCCGGTTGTCCCAGATGGATGGCGTGGAGCCTTGCCAATGACGTATCACATCGGGCCGGGTAACGCCAAAGTACATCTCAAAGTATCCTGCAATTGGGACAGGAAAAAGATCTACGACATTATTGCATCTTTGCATGGAGCTCAATATCCGGATGAATGGATAATTCGTGGCAATCATTACGATGCATGGGTGAATGGAGCGGAAGATCCGATCTCGGGACAGGTTGCATTATTGGAAGAAGCGCGAGCATTCGGTAAACTTCTGCAAAAAGGGTGGAAACCGAAGCGAACCATTGTCTACTGTGCATGGGATGGCGAAGAAGAAGGACTGCTCGGCTCTACAGAATGGGCTGAGGAACATGCGGACGAGTTGAAACGAAAAGCAGCATTATACATCAACTCGGACGGAAATGGCAGGGGATATCTCAGTGTTTCCGGTTCACACTCACTCGAAAAATTTGTAAATGATGTTGCACGTAGTATCCAAGATCCGGAAACAAAACTCTCCGTATGGAGACGCCTGCAATTGCAGCGGATCTCGTCCTCTGCCGCCGATGAACGCAAGGAGCTTCGCGGGCAGCAAATGTGGAGGATTGGTGCGCTCGGTTCTGGATCAGATTATACGGCGTTTCTCGATTTTCTAGGAATCGCATCGATCAACGTGGGATTCAGCGGAGAAGATGATGGAGGAATTTATCATTCGATCTACGATGACTTCTATTGGTATACACATTTTTCCGATACGTCGTTTGTTTACGGCTGTGCCCTGTCTCAAACTGTTGGAACCGCGATCCTACGCTTCGCCGATGACAATCTTTTGCCGTTTGAATTTACAAATGAAGCTGCAACAATAAAACGGTACACGGATGAAATCCAGAAACTCGTGAGCTCGAAGCAAGATGAAATTCGTGAACGAAATCAGGAAATCGATGAAGGCATGTTCACTGCTCTAGCTGATCCGAAAGTGAAAATGATTCCGCCATACAAAGAGGAAATTCCGCCGTACTTGAATTTTGCACCGTTACAAAATGCTGTGGATGCACTTTCAAAAAGTGCAGAGCGATACCATCGTGCATCGATGAATATTTCATTGGAGACGAAAAAGTCGTTCGAATCGGTCAATCAAAAGCTCATAGAATGCGAACAGAAACTCACAAGCAGTGAAGGATTACCAGGACGACCGTGGTTTAAACATCAGATTTATGCACCGGGGTTTTATACGGGGTATGGAGTGAAAACGATACCGGCAGTGCGCGAGGCTATCGAGCAGAAACAGTGGAAGCATGCCGAGGAACAAATCTCGAAAGTAGCTGTCGTTCTAGAAGAAGAAACAGCTGCAATCGACGCAGCGTCCAAAGAGCTGGAAAACATCTTAAGAGAATAGACATAGTATTGCGAGATGGCATTTCCAAAGCTCTCAGGAAGTTAACTGCCAATAAAATAGGTTTGTGCTTATCTTCCTTGTATGATTCATTCAGAAAGAATTAATCATTCAGGGTTTTCTTCGTAGCCAATTTGATAGATGAGATAAGTAAAAGAAACAAATATGATTAACTATGAATCTCCAAAGGTTCACTTCGGTTAATCGCCGGAATCCGTTGGAATATTTAATCCAATCTTCATAATACCGTGATACGAAGTTTCAATTCGATTAATCCATATCTTGACTCTCGGTGTGGATTATAGTATATTTTCAATGGAAACAATGAAATTCGATAAGAATATTGGAATTAAAAACTCATTTGTGTAAAAGGAGGTACGTAGGTCTTCAGTGTCTTCGAAAGAACCGTCGGCGTAGACGGAAAATTGAGCCGAAAAGTGCTTGTACTCAATCATGATTATGAGCCATTAAGCATCTGTAACGTCAAGAAAGCAATTATTCTCTTGTATTTAGGCAAAGCAGAATTGATTGCAGCGTGCGATGGAAAAAGATTGCGTTCTGTCTATACGTCGATGCCCTATCCAAGTATCGTTCGCCTCTCCGTCTATATTCGTTTACCCTATAAAAAAATAGTCCTTTCCCACAAAAATATATTACGCCGCGATGGACATATATGTCAATATTGCGGGAAAACGGAATCGATGCTTACAGTTGATCATGTTGTTCCGAAAGCAAAGGGCGGTCCCGACACATGGGAAAATCTTGTTGCAGCATGTGTTTCCTGCAATAACATGAAAGGAGATCGAACATTGCATGATGCAGGGATGAGGCTTCTCCGCAAACCGATTCGTCCCAATCACGTAATGTTTATAAGACACTTTGTCGGAACTGTAGATGATCATTGGAAGCCATATTTGTTTATGAACTAAGTACCAGCAGTGAGTTTTCATTGAGCAGAAAAATGGTTTTTTTGATTGCTGAATGCTGACCACTGTTTTACCGAAAGGGGTTTATTATTCTCTTGGGTCAAAAAAAGAAAATTATTCTCAGCGGCATGCGTCCTACTGGAAAATTACATCTTGGACATCTTACGGGTGCATTGGAGAATTGGGTTGCAATGCAAGGTGAATATCAGAATTATCATCTCATCGCCGATTATCATGCATTGACAACAAATCCGGATACATCGGAGATTTATCATAACTCAATCGATATGCTTATTGATTGGCTTGCCGTCGGGCTTGATCCTGTCCAAAGTCCAATGTTTCGTCAATCGCAAATCAAAGAACACGCGGAACTGCATCTTCTTTTTTCTATGCTCATTACTACGTCGCGTCTTGAGCGAAACCCGACATTGAAAGAGCAAATCCGTGATCTTGCAATAGACAGCGTCGTTTATGGTCATCTTGGTTATCCGGTACTTCAGGCAGCAGATATTTTGCTGTACAAAGGTGATGTCGTGCCAGTCGGCGAAGATCAATTGCCTCATATCGAAATAACACGAGAACTTGCAAGACGCTTTAACGCGCAATATGCCCCTGTGTTCCCTGAACCGGAAGGAAAAATTACAAAGTTCGCTCGTTTGCCGGGCCTGGATGGAAAACGGATGAGTAAATCTGTTGGCAATACAATTCTTCTTTCAGATTCACCCGAAGCCATTATAAAAAAAATAAAGACTGCTGTGACTGATCCCCAAAAAGTCCGCAAAGGAGATCCAGGCCATCCCGATATTTGTTTGATCTTTGCATATCATAATAAATTTAATCCGGAGGAAGTACAGGAGATTCGTGCTCATTGTGAAAGCGGTCAGCTTGGGTGTGTGGATTGTAAGATGAGCTGCGCAAAAAAAATAATAGATACACTCGCACCGAGTTATGAGAAAAGATCATATTATGAAGCGCACATGGATGATGTAAAGAATATTCTTGCTGATGGCGAACAGCGTGCGAAAGCCGTTGCACACCAGACGATGACAGAAGTGCAGGAGGCAATGAAACTGGGGTGACCGAGAAATAGAAGTTATGAGTACTGAGGAATAAGTGGAAAGCACATAATGCTGGTCACAGGAAACTCATAACTCGCAACTGGTAACTGCATGTATACTATTAAACTCAATGATTTTGAAGGTCCGCTGGATCTTTTGCTGTTTTTCATCAAGCGTGATGAATTGGATATCTATGATATTCCGATAGCAAGCATCACAAAGGAATTTTTAGACTATATGCATTTCTTAGAGCAATTTGATCTGGAAGTTGCTGGTGAGTTTTTAGTAATGGCAGCTGAGTTGATGCAGATTAAAGTGAAAATGCTTCTGCCGCCGGAACGAGGTGAGGAAGAAGAACTAGACCCGCGTGCAAATTTGGTTCAGCGTTTGGTTGAATATAAACGTTTTAAAGAAATGTCTTTGCTGATGAAGAATCGCGAAGAAGAACAAATGAAAGTACATTATCGTGGTTATTATTCTGCCGATGAACATGTCGTTGAAGAAGAGACAGGCGAAGATATGATCCGGGACGTGACATTCTTCGATTTGATTGCGTCATTTAAATTTGCAATGGATCGAATGCCCAAGAAATTCTTCCATGAAATTGAAAAAATCAATGTGACGATCGAAGAACAAATTGTCTATATCGAAGAATATTTTTCGCGGCGTTCGGAGGCGACATTTTATGATTTGGTTAAAGATTTTACAGAACGAATCCGTGTCGTCGTAACATTTCTTGCCCTACTAGAAGTTATTCGGGCAAAGAAAATCATCATCCGACAATTAAGGCCCTTCGGCGATCTTTCTATTATGAGAAATGTGAATTGATAGAAGAACAGACAACCATAGAACAAGTCGAGCTGAAAATTCCGACCACATTCAAGGCCTTGGTTGAAGCATTAATCTTTGCTGCACAGGAACCGCTTTCTATAAACCAGATACGTTCTATCTATCAAGGCGATAATGTACGTGGTGATGAATCAAAGCATTTAGAACCAGAAGCTGTACGACTGCTCATAACCGACCTTAACAAGGAATATGCAAGGCATGATCGGCCTTATCGTATTGTGCAAATTGCCGGCGGATTTCAATTTGCTACATTGTCGGATTATGCTGGATGGCTTGGAAAGCTCTACAAGGAGCAAGGGCGAAGAAAGCTTTCTCAATCGGGGGTTGAGACACTGGCGATCATTGCTTATAAACAGCCGATTACAAAAGCAGAAGTTGAAAAAATTCGAGGGGTGAATTGCGATTACGTCCTTAAAAGTTTGCTGGAAAAGGAATTGCTGACAGTAACGGGACGTGCCGATACCGTCGGTCGTCCGCTTTTATACGGAACGACGAGAGAATTTCTAAAACATTTTGGATTGAATGATATTACAGATCTGCCCCGTCCAAGAGAGATCGAAGAAATTCTTGGGGAAAGTCAATTTGAGACGGAACGCAGAATGCTGGAGGCGCAAGCCGGAGCTGAGCAGGCGAGAAAAGAACAGGAGGATTTTAAGTCGCGCTTGCCGCATATTCCCAAAAAGAAGTCAGAACTTGATGCGAATGATGTCGAAATCGTTCCACACAAGAAATTAAGGGAAATAAAAATTATGCCTGCCGATGAACGACAGGCATTAGAAAAAGCTGGACAAGAAAAGATTGAATTCATTTCAGAAAAACCTTCATTTAATGATCAGGTACCAACAGAAATGTTAGCGGATGAAAAGTTGCAGAAAGAAGTATCACTGGTTCAATTACAAGAAGATGTGCAGAGCAAAAAAACTGAACAAGAGCTCATCATGCAAACAGGTGAAATGCATAAGGATGAATTGCGTTCTGTCATAACAGAAAATGTGCCTGATGCAGATAATGACTCAAAAGAAGAACTACATAATGGAGAAATGTCATTAACGACAGAAAAATTTATTCAAGACGACGGCCAAAGTACATCGGAAGCAGGAAAACCCCAACCTCAAAAGCGCTGGAAAGTGTGGAGAGAAAAGATTCAGGGATTTATCAAGAAACTGTTCGCTTGAACCGATATCTTGCGATGGCTGGCATTGGCTCACGACGAAAGAACGATGAATTAATTCTTTCGGGCGCTGTGAAAGTTAATGGCAAATTGGTTAAAGAGTTAGGCGTCCAAGTGCACGTCGGCAAGGATAAAATCTCTGTACACGGTGAATTGGTAAACCTTGAAGAGAAGCTCGTCTATATCATCTTCAACAAGCCGAAAGATACTATTACTACGATGAGTGACGAAAAGGGACGCACAACGGTTATGCGGTATGTCCATGTTAAACAACGTATTTATCCGGTCGGACGATTAGACAGGAACACAACAGGTGTTCTGCTGTTTACAAATGACGGTGATTTGGCAAATGCGTTGATTCATCCAAAATTCGAAATTGAAAAATTATACCGCGTTACTGTAGACAGGCAAGTAAGTGATGAAGACTTGAAAAAACTGCGCAAAGGAGTGAAGCTTGATGACGGTTTGGCAAAGGTCCAATCTGTCGAAATCATTGATGGTTCTAAACGACAAAAATTACTACTTGCCCTCCGTGAGGGTAGGAACCGTGAAATTCGCAGAATATTCGAAGTAATTGGATATGATGTTCGGCAGCTTGACCGAGTCTCATTTGCTGGACTTACACCGTTAGGAATTCCTCGTGGAAATTGGAGGTTTTTGAATAGAAGCGAAGTCAACTACTTGAAAAAACTTACCGGCGTTAAAAGCAGAAAAGAGATTGATGAGATTTACACGTAGTAGCGGAATTCTTCTGCACCCAACATCATTACCAGGACCATTTGGTTCTGGGGACCTCGGTGCATCATCGTATCATTTTATCGATTGGTTATCAAAGGCGGGTCAAACGCTTTGGCAGATGCTCCCTCTGGGTCCAGTTGGTCGGGCGAATTCTCCTTATATGTCTCTCTCCGCGTTTGGAGGTAATCTACTACTTATTGATTTACATAAGTTGGTTAATAATGGTTGGATAGCAAAAAACGAGCTTGGTGATACTCGATATAAATCACATAACCGTATTAATTATGAAGAAGTTATACCGTTTCGAGTGAACTTGCTTAAGAAAGCATCAAAGGCATTTTTTTAATCAACGAAATTCAGATAATCAAAATCTATACGAAGTGTATTGAACGAACGAAAAATTATGGTTAGATGATTATGCTCTTTTTCAAGCATTGAATCACAAGTTTGACGGCGAAGACTGGACTTTCTGGGAGCATAAATTAGCTACGGAATCCAGACGCTTTAAAGCAAACATAAGTAGGTTTGCGGGAGCACGTTGAATTTCATAAATTCACACAGTGGTGTTTTATCGGCAATGGAAAAAATTGAAACTGTATGATTAGCACACGGTATTAAATTGGTCGGAGATATCCCATTTTTCGTCTTGCAGCATAGTTCAGATGTTTGGTCACATCCGGAAATATTCGATTTGGACGATAATGGGATGCCCAGACTAGTTGCCGGTGTTCCGCCGGATTATTTTAGCGGGATCGGTCAGCGTTGGGGCAACCCATTGTATCGTTGGGATAAAATGAAACTCGACAATTATCGGTGGTGGATCGACCGATTTCGTAAGTCATTTGAAATGTTTGATATTCTCCGTATAGATCATTTTCGTGGATTTGAATCGTATTGGGAGATTCCCTCAAAGGAAGAAACAGCAAAAATTGGTCAGTGGATAAAAGGACCAGGAGCAGATTTTTTCAAAACCGTGAAGGGAAAACTTGGCACGTTGCCTATAATTGCAGAGGATCTTGGAATTATAACACCGGAAGTAAATGCCCTTCATGAAAAATTAAAATTTCCGGGGATGAAAGTTTTGCAATTTGCATTTACTGGCGGCCCGGAAAATGCATTTCTTCCGCATAATTATGAAAAGAACTTTGTAGTATATACAGGTACGCATGACAATGATACGACGTGCGGCTGGTATGGAAAAGCGACTGAACACGAACGCGATTTCGTACGGCGATATTGTAAAACGGACGGACATGAAATTAACTGGGATTTGATCAAGCTTGCTTTGCAGTCGTCAGCAGATATACTGTGATTCCATTTCAAGATATAATCGGCTTAGGAAGTGAAGGGAGAATGAAATTTCCCGGCACCAATGAAGGAAATTGGGAATGGCGCTTTACATGGGATCAAGTTGGACCTGAACCGGCAAATCGGCTTTATGAATTAACTGCATTGTTCGAACGATGTGATACTGGTCGCCTCAATCTGTTGTAAATCATGATAATAAAATTGAACTCTTTTGATAATCGGAATTGACTATGACTGAAGAGAATAAAATCCATTCACCTGAACAGGAACATGAAGATATCAATGTTCTGATACTGCGCCGGCGGGAAGAATTAGAACAATTGATCAAGCTTGGTATAAATCCATATCCGTATGAATTTGTGCGCGATGCATTCTCTGCAGAAATCATTCATCAATTTAAAGATGATGCACCGCAGCGTACAGTCTCAATAGCCGGTCGGATTATGTCGATTCGCCGGATGGGGAAAGCCTCGTTTTGCCATATTCAAGATTCGCAGGGGCGTATTCAGATTTACTTACGGCGTGACGATATCGGTATCTCGTACGACGCTTTTAAGCTTATGGATATTGGCGACATCATTGGCGTTAAAGGCTTTGTTTTTCGGACAAAGATGGGAGAAGTCTCTGTCCATGGGTCTGAACTTATTCTGCTGTCCAAATCATTAAGACCGATGCCTATTGCAAAGGAAAAAATAGATGAACAAGGGAACAAGACCATCTATGATCCGTTTTCAGATAAAGAATTACGTTATCGACAGCGGTACCTTGATCTTGCCGTTAATCAGAATGTACGTCAAGTGTTTATCAAGCGGTCAAAGATGATAAGTGCTATGCGGAAGTTCTTGGATGAACGTGGATATTTAGAGGTGGAGACACCCGTACTCCAGCCAATTTATGGCGGTGCATCAGCGAGGCCGTTTATGACACACCATAATGCGATGGATTTGAAACTGTATATGCGCATCGCTGACGAGCTGTATCTCAAGCGATTAATTGTCGGTGGTTATGACGGTGTCTACGAAATCTCTAAAGACTTCCGCAATGAAGGAATGGATAAAACACATAATCCGGAGTTCACAATGATGGAACTCTATGTCGCATATCACGATTATAGGTGGATGATGGATTTGGTGGAAGATCTAGTCTCGACCATAGCGATTGCACTCAACGGTGTTCCAACTGCAAAATTAGGTAATCATGAGATTAATTTTACACCGCCATGGAAACGAACGACGATGTTCGATGCCATTAAAGAATACACCGGTAAAGACTTGCGCGATAAGAATGAAGATGCATTGCGTATAATTGCGAAAGAACTGCACATCGAGGTTGATAAAAATAGCGGTGTTGGCGGAATTATTGATGAAATTTTTAGTGAGAAAGTTGAGCCGCATTTAATTCAACCGACATTTATTACGGATTATCCGCTTGAAATGTCACCTTTAGCAAAAAAACACAGGTCAGAACTTGGGTTAGTTGAACGCTTCGAAGCAATTGTGAATGGCAAAGAGTTGTGCAACGCGTTTTCGGAATTGAACGATCCAATTGACCAACGGGCCCGCTTTGAAGAACAGATGAAACTTCGTGCACGGGGAGATGAAGAGGCGCAAGTACTGGATGAAGACTTTCTTCGTTCCCTTGAATACGGCATGCCACCGACAACCGGTTTGGGCATTGGCATTGATCGGTTGACTATGTTGCTGACAAATCAAGACTCAATCAGAGATGTCATTTTCTTCCCGCAAATGAAACCAGAATAGTGATAGAAGTGTTCATAGAGTCAATAAAACATACTAAATCACTTTGAATCGAATGCATTCAGTTTCGTTAGAGCTCCCATCTGAAGGAAATATTAGCATTCCGGTAACTCTTAGGGAACGGATTCGTATTTTTAAAAAGCTTGACGGTTAAGCCGTCTTTGATTTTGCGCTGATTTCACGTACCTTGTCATAATACGTGATTGAGCATACTCAGTATTGATTAAAAGAAAATATATCAAATTGCAATGTTGCTATTCATAAGGAAGAATTTAATGAAAAAGAGATTTTCTGTGGCTACAGCTGCGGCGTTGGTCATCGTGAGCATTTTTGCAGGTATGGAAATCGATAAGGTGATTTCTGCAGACAATATTTATGAACAAATTAAAAAATTTAGTGATGTTCTCAGTGCAACAGAGAAGGCATATGTTGATAATGTCGATACTGGAAAACTGACGGAAGCTGCAATCGTTGGAATGCTCAACACGCTTGACCCGCATTCAGTGTATATCCCGCAAAAACAATTTGAAAAAGTTCAGGAGGAGTTCAAAGGCAAATTTGAAGGAGTTGGTATTTCGTTCCGTGTTTTGAATGACACCATTACAGTAATTGAACCGGTTGGCGGCGGCCCGTCAGCTCGAATGGGCGTGCTTTCCAATGACCGTATAGTAAAGATCAATGATTCATCTTCCATTAAATGGACAGATCAGCAAGTGATGCATACACTTCGCGGACCGAAGGGAACCAAAGTAAAAATCTCTATAGTTCGTCCGAGTGTGAAAGAAATTCTTGAGTTTGTCATTATACGTGATGAAATTGCTCTTACGAGTGTTGATGCAGCGCTTATGATTACCAAAGATGTCGGCTACATCCGTGTAAATCAGTTTAAAGAAACGACGCACGCGGAAATGGAAAAAGCACTGCAAACGCTTAAAACGCAAGGTATGAAAAAACTGATATTGGATTTGCGTGACAATGGCGGAGGATATTTAGAAGAAGCAGTTCGTATGGCAGACCAATTTCTCGAGGGAGGACCAGTCGCCACTCCGCACAAAATTGTTTATACAAAATCACGAAAACCAGAATTTGAAGAATCGTACTCTGCAAAAAGCGGTGATGCATACGAAAAACTTCCCTTAATAGTTCTTATTAATAACGCATCTGCAAGTGCAAGTGAAATTGTCGCAGGTGCTCTTCAAGATTGGGATCGCGCTCTGATTGTTGGTGAAACATCCTTTGGGAAAGGATTAGTACAGCGTCAATGGCCATTACAGGATGGTTCGGCATTTCGATTGACCGTAGCGCGGTATTATACACCAAGCGGGCGTTTGATTCAGCGGTCGTATCAGGGAAAAGATAAAGACGAATACCAGATGGAAGCATTCCAGAGAGATGAACAGGAAGGCGATAATCTTGAGCACAAACATGATGAAAAGTCAGTAAAACATGAGGGGCAGGAAAATGACAGTCTAGAACAAAAGCATGACGCAAAGCCGGATTCAACGATACCGATTTTTAAAACCGCCGGCGGACGTACGGTACTGGGCGGTGGCGGCATTACTCCAGACTATGTGGTAAAGTCGGAAAAAATTACAGGGTTAGTACAGACTGTTTGGCGGCGTAATCTTTTTTATGATTTCTGTAAAAATTATATGGAAGGTCCTGGATTTATTCTTCGGGCAAAGTACGGAAAGGATTATGAAGAATATAAGTCGAAATACTCGATATCGAATGAACTTCTGACAGATTTTCGAAAGTTCATTGAAACCAAAGAAGTCAAAATTGATGAAAAAGAATATGCAAAGGATCTCGATTTCCTGAAAGCCCGCCTGAAAGCTCAAATTGCGCAAATGATTTTTGGAATAGAAGGATATATCGGTGTCATGGTGGGTGTTGATAATCAAATTCAAAAAGCATTAACACTGTTTCCTGAAGCACAAAAAGTTGCCAACTTAAAATAGGTAGTACCGGAGGAGAAGGAATTACATGCAGTTAGGTATTTCGATATTCATTGGGTTATTTTTTTTAAATGGAGCTTCAGGCTTCACCATGCCCAATGAAAAACTAACTGCCCGCTCTTCACCTCTGATTTCAGAGCCCGTGGATCAGAGTGTGAGCATGCTGCAAGTGGGCGAAGAATTGGAATACAGCGTACACTATTCTTTCTTTAACATTGGAACAATTTATTTTAAAGTGACGAATAAAGAAGAACGAAATGGAAGGTCGATTTATCACGCGTGTGCAATAATGGATTCCAATCCTTCACTAAATTGGTTGGTTGAATTGCATGTCCGATTTTATACTGAGATAGATCAGGATGCATTCGCGTACCAATGGCTGAGCGAAGACAGCACAGGCAAAAAAGTTACATACCGGAAAATGCGTTTTGATTATGAAGCGCATAAAATGTACTACGAATGGGGAGAAAAACTTCGAACACACGAATATAAAAAAAACGGGGAGAGTACAATCAATATCACGAATAATTGTCAGGATGGATTATCACTTTTTTATTATGCACGGGCGCATGCAATTGAGAAGAAGCAAACAAAAATTCCGACATTCGTTGATACAAATGAAGTGACCACCAATATCAATTTTGGAGTTGAACATGGAGAGGAAGACATTGATAGAATTAACTATCCGATAGATGTTATGAAGTTAGATGGACGCGCAGATTTTGTTGGTGTCTTTGGCTTGACAGGTGGATTCGAAGGAGTTTTTAGTAACGATGTTGCCGGCATTCCAATCACTGCGCGTATGAAGGTGATTCTGGGAAGCGTCAGGGTGGAACTCAGGAATTGGAAACGCTATAATTGGATACCGCCAAAAGCAAAATCAGAATAATGGAAGGAATAATTTCATATAAAGACCGAATACCAAAGCTGCATCCATCGGTATTTGTAGCTGATGGTGTAAAGATCATTGGTGATGTAGAAATTGGAGAAGACAGCGGTATATGGTTTAATACCGTGATTCGCGGTGACGTGAATTTTATTCGTATTGGTTCGCGCACAAATATTCAAGACAATTCCGTTTTGCATGTCACAACGAAAACCGCGCCAATGCAAATAGGTTCCAATATCACCATCGGACACAGCGCTGTACTGCATGGGTGTACCATTGATGATTATTGTTTGATTGGTATGGGTGCTATTGTAATGGACAGAGCGCACATTCATCAAAATTCTATGGTAGCGGCTGGAGCGATCGTGCTGGAAGGGTTTGAAGTCCCGGAAGGGATGCTTGTTGCGGGAATCCCCGCTAAAGTAAAACGCTCCTTAACGGAAGAAGAAAAGCAATTTATACGTCAATCGGCAGAAAATTATGTTTGCTATATTCAGGCATACAAATCTTGAACAATAGAAGAGAGATGGTATGAAACTTACATTTTGGGGCGTTCGTGGTTCCATCCCAACACCGGGCAAACAAATGGTTCGCTACGGCGGTAACACACCTTGCTTGGAACTTCGCCTCGATGATGACCGTCTCATTATTTTTGATGCAGGCACGGGTATCCGCAGCTTCGGCGACTATCTCATTAACAACGGTGAATCTGTCAAAGCATATCTCTTCATTTCACACCCGCATTGGGATCATATTCAAGGATTTCCATTTTTCAAACCGGCATTCATCCCTGGGAATGAATTGACAATTGTTGGAACGGATCGCCCGGAGAAACCGCTCAGCGAAATAATTTCAGAACAAATGAACCGTATTTATTTCCCAGTCCAGCTTCATGATTTAAAGGCAAAAATTAAATTCGTACCTATAACGGAAGAAGGGGAAATGAGAGTATATGATGCCATCGTGAAAATGATTTATGTGAACCACCCTGGATTTGCATTAGGGTACCGAGTAGAATATAAAGGAAAGTCATTAATATATATCAGCGACAATGAACCGTTTGATAGGGCATCAGCAGCTTCCATGAGCAATTTTGAGACGAAGGTTAAAGAAAAATTCATGAATAGCAGCGGTGATCCGAATCAGAGGATCTTCGATTTTTGCCACGGTGCCGATGTGCTGATTTATGATACGACCTATACTCCTGAAGAGTATATCGACCGCGTTGGCTGGGGACATTCGGATTATTTATTCGCGCTGCGGTTAGCAGCTGAAGCAAACGTTCGGCGTTTATATCTTTTCCACCATGAACAGAATCACAGTGATGAAAAAGTCGATGATATTTTAAAAAAATGCAAGAAAGAAATTCGCAGCAGGGGATACAAGTTCGAGTGTGAAGCAGCTGTCGAAAACACAACGATTGTGATCTAAACTTGACATTCACTCATGCGGAACGTATATTGGCGTGGATTGAATTTGGAATAATATGTATTCAGACGAGTATGAAGTTGGCGGCTGGATTATTATTTTGACAGGGAAGAAATGAAATTCGAATTTAAAAATAAAGATATTGCAAAGCTGGCGCAGGTGCTTGAAAGTAAACCGAAACGTCTTGGCACAAGTGTTCGTTTCGAAATTGAAAATAAAGAACAACGGCGCAAGTTAGCAGTCGAGATATATTCCAATATCGATATCGGAAATCGAAAAGGAAATCTTATATCCGTTTATACACCAACGGCGCATCTGCAGCTGCATTTCTGTACAGGATATGTTGTCAGTAAGATGTTGGGAGAGATTACCTTCGTGGGTGAATCGGATGGAAAACTTTCGGGATTGACCATTGAACGCGAAGGCGGCTGTTCGCTCTATGCGAATGTTGATCGGAATATTCTGTCAGGTGATTTCACAAAATTAGGTCCCGAAGTAATGCTTTCTGGAATTGCATTGTCATTAACCGAATCGATTCTTCCACCCACCAATCAGAAGAATATTGCAGCACCGGTGCGGGGAAGGAGTCTGACGCGGAGATGACAAAACGAATGATCCTTCTTTCAACTAACCATCCTCATCTGCGGTTCCCCGGCAAGGAAATTTCCCGCACATTAAAGAATGTGTATAAAGTAGAACGTAAAGAGATTCCGCCGCTTGCAGTCATTTGCACGCACAACCGTTTCATCCGCAGGATCAACAAGGAATATCTTGCGCATGATTATATCACAGACGTTGTTGCGTTTCCCCTGGGCAATGATGGTGGTATAGAAGCGGAAATTTATATTAATCTCGATGCAGCGAGAAGCCAAGCAAAAAAATACAATGTTACATACACACAAGAAGTGCGGCGGCTTCTCATTCATGGTGCGCTGCATTTGATTGGATATAATGATAAAACTCAAAGCGAAAAAAATATGATGAATGCACGCGAGAATTTTTATTTGGCATTGGTACGATAAAAGGCAGGGTTGCCATAAGTATGCAAGAACGAATTGTAGAAATAATCCTTTTTTTAGTCAACGAATTGCGTTCCAATAAACGCCTCAATGATGTTGATATATCAACTCTCACACGCGACGGCTACACGCAAAGTGAAATTTCGTCTGCGTTTTCGTGGTTGTTTGAACGGCTTTCAGTGGGAACATCAATCACAGAGGTAGCCAGCGGCGCCAGTACATCCCACCGCATGCTCAATGACACAGAAAAAATGGTCGTAGGATCACAAGCATACGGATATATAATTCAATGTCAGCAGCTTGGACTTCTGAACAACGTCGATGTGGAGACCATCATCGAACGGATTATGATGGCTGGATTCGCAGCTGTTGGGTTGCCGGAAATGAAATCCTTTGTTGCCGGATATCTCTTTGATAGAGAAGGAAGCAGCGGACAGGTTTCACTTGGAATGAATGATACAATTCACTGAAGAATAGGCTCCATGGAAAAATCTCTTATCATTGTTGAATCACCGGCTAAAGCAAAAACCATCAACAAATATTTGGGGAAAGAATATTTTGTTGAAGCATCGGTTGGACATATCAAGAATCTTCCTAAAAGCAAATTGAGCGTCGACATCGACAATGATTTTTCAGTTGTCTATGAAACCATCGCTGGGAAAGAAGATGTCGTTGGGCGTATCAAAGAAAAAGCCGCAAAAGCGAAAGCTGTTTTCATCGCAACTGACCCTGATCGTGAAGGTGAAGCGATTGCAGCGCATATCGCTGATGAAGTGAAAGACGACAATAAACATATTAAGCGAGTGCTCTTTCACGAAATTACTGAGGCGGGCGTCAGAGAAGGAATGGCGCATCCTAAAAAAGTTGATATGCACATGGTGATGTCGCAGCAAGCACGGCGTGCCATGGACAGAATTGTGGGCTACAAAGTAACGCCGTTCATTTGGAAAACGATGTATTACGGACTCTCTGCCGGGCGGGT